>Ga0247804_10000058_pt1 | contig 65022 bp, 65 predicted proteins | sample UWRJL029104C1_FD_181142 | JGI IMG/M metagenome (GOLD analysis project Ga0247804, IMG submission 181142) | Plant litter microbial communities from Arlington Agricultural Research Station in Wisconsin, United States - UWRJ-L029-104C-1 | ecosystem: Environmental > Terrestrial > Plant litter >... | reverse complement strand
AAGTGAATAATTCGGGATATTCAGTTATGAAAATCAACCTGCGCCTGTTTTTGACAATCGCCTTGGTCTTTAGCTTCGCGGTAATTCATGCGCAACCCGCAAAGCTTTATTATTTTTTTACGAAAGACAGTCTTGTCGGTGTAAAAGATCAAAAAGGAAAAATAATCATTGTGCCCAGGGAATCATTGAGGTATACTTATGAAGATATCGTCAAGCCCATTACCGACAAGGTTATTTACATGGATGCACACCCGGGTGAAGCAATAGAACCGCATAGTTGGGGATCGGTGTATAACCGCGAGGGTAAATTCCTCTTTGCGCCTTTTACTTTTGATAACGGCCCCGATTATTTTTCAGAAGGGTTGACCCGGTTTGTAAAAGATAAAAAAGTAGGCTTTGCAAACAGGGACGGCGAAATAGTGATAGCAGCAAAATACGATTATGCCGATGCTTTTAACTATGGAACCTCCTGGTATTGCAACGGTTGTACCTGGAAATACAAGGGTGAGCATGGCTTTGTATCGGGTGGATATAAAGGTTACATCAATAAAAGAGGCGATACGCTTATTGTTGCCAAAGAAAGCAGGAATAAAAAAGACCAACCCGTGGATTCAACAGGATTTTTACCTTATCAATATGCCTATTCGCCGTTGGAACAGAAGATAGTTGACTCGTTTTACCGGTTGACATTGATTGCCCAATCTTATTTTGTAAACTATACGGGCAATATGACACCGGAAGAAAAACAACTGCATTATGAAATTGTAGAAAATCCGCGGCGCTCTTTTCCTTATTACCGCATTGCAGTGTATAGTTACAGCAAGCGTTGGGGTTATTATCCTTTGTTGTGGGAAGGGATGGACTTTGCCGTAAGCGCCGATGGAAAAGATTTTTATTTTTTAGATTACGATGATACAAAAATGCCACTGCAACAATGGCTGAACAAAAAGGAAACAGAAGCCAGGGAGTTTTTAAAAGAACATCCTGAAATGCCCAACCGCTTTTGATCAATCCATCCGTTCCGGCCGCATCATCGGGAAGAACAGCACATCCTGTATCGAATGCTGGTCGGTGAGCAGCATGCAGATCCTGTCGATGCCAAAGCCGATGCCACTTGTGGGCGGCATGCCGTATTCCAACGCGCGTAAAAAATCATAGTCGATGAACATGGCCTCATCATCGCCGCGCTCCATTAGTTTTACCTGTTCTTCAAAACGTTCGCGCTGGTCGATGGGATCGTTCAGTTCGCTGTAAGCATTGGCAATTTCCTTACCGTTGCAGATCAGCTCAAAACGCTCTACCAGCCCGGGTTTGCTGCGGTGCTTTTTGGTGAGCGGGCTCATTTCCACGGGGTAATCCGTAATGAAAGTTGGCTGTATGTAATTGGCTTCGCATTTACCGCCGAATATTTCATCGATCAGTTTGCCCTTACCCCATTTTGCATCCGCATGGATCTTCAGTTCGGCACAAACGCCGCGGATGCCGTCTTCGTCCATTTCACTGATGTCGAAGCCCGTGTGTTCCCTGATCGCATCATACATGGTAATGCGTTTGTACGGCGCTTTAAAATCTATTTCCTTACCGCTTACGGTTGTTTTGGAACTGCCGTTGGTAGCGATGGCCGTTTTTTCCAACAGCAGCTCCGTCGTGTCCATCATCCATTCGTAATCCTTGTAGGCGGCATAAAATTCCAGCACGGTAAATTCCGGGTTGTGCGTGCGGTCCATGCCTTCGTTGCGGAAGTTGCGGCTGAACTCATATACAAAATCAAAGCCGCCGACGATCAGTCTTTTCAAATACAGTTCATTCGCGATGCGCATGTACATCGGTACGTCCAGCGCATTGTGGTGCGTGCTGAACGGCCGCGCCGCCGCGCCACCGGGAATGGACTGTAGTACCGGCGTATCTACTTCCAGCGCGCCGCGTTCATTTAAAAACTCGCGGATCGCATTCATCATTTTCGTGCGTTTGAGGAAGGTTTCCTTTACGCCCGGGTTCACGATCAGGTCGGCATAACGCTGGCGGTAACGGAATTCCGGGTCGGTTACTTCGTCGAATGTTTCACCGTCTTTTTCCCGCACCACCGGCAGTGGCCGCAGCGATTTTGTTAGTAAAGTAAATTCTTTAACGTGTATAGAAGTTTCACCGGTTTTGGTGGTGAACACGTATCCTTTGATGCCGATGATGTCGCCGAGGTCCAGTAATTTTTTCCATACCTGCTGGTACAGCGTTTTGTCTTCGCCCGGGCAAATCTCATCCTGCTTTATATACACCTGTATCTTGCCTACGGCATCCTGTATCACGGCAAAATTAGCCTTGCCCATGTCGCGCACGCTCATGATGCGGCCGGCGATGCACACATCTGCAAACTCCCCGTTATTCTCTCCTTCCTTAAAATTTTCTTTTATGTAGACCGAATTGCTGTTCACGGGATACAACGGCGCGGGGAAAGCGTCGATGCCCAGCCTGTTGAGTTCCGTTAATTTTTCTCTCCTGATGATCTCCTGTTCTGATAAATGTGCAGTGTTCATGTATGCGGTTGAATTTTTTGCAAAGATATGGAACGGATGCTGGATACTGGATACTGGATACTGGATGCTTGATGCTTGATAGCAGTTGGCGGTTGGCAGTTGGTCTCTAATAGCTAAATGTCTCCTTCAACAAATTTCAACCTTTCAGCAACTTTCAAGGCCTCACCCCCAACCCCTCTCCTGAAAGAGAGGGGAGTCAGCAACATATGTTTCCAAACTAAACCTCCTAAACTTCTAAACCCTCTAATCTTTCTTTGGCAGGAATCTTGCCTATATTTAACCTGTTCAAATTATATAAGATGAAAAAAATCTTCTTTGCCGCCAGCATTTTTGTGACCTTTTCCGGCTGCGAGGTACTGCAGCAAATACCAACCGGCACCGGAACAGGCACAGGTGCCGGAACGCGCGTAACGGAATACGAAGCAGCGCAAGGGGTAAAAGAAGCACTGGCGCAGGGTTTGGTGAAAGCCGTTCTGCAACTCAACCGTACCGATGGATTTTTTAAAGATGCTTTTTACAAGATCCTGTTGCCACCAGATGCAAAGAAGATTGAAAATACCCTGCGCGATATCGGCCTGAACAGCCTCGTGGACAAAGCCATTCTCCAGATCAACCGCGGGGCAGAAGACGCTGCCGGTTATGCCAAACCTATTTTTGTCAACGCAATCAAAAGCATGACGCTGAGCGATGCCATCGGGCTGGTGCGCAACGGCGATACCAGCGCTACGCATTTCTTCCGGGTGAAAACAACGGAATCCTTAACGGCGGCTTTTTTACCCGTGATCAGGTCGTCACTCGAAAAAACGGATGCCACCAAATATTATGGCGACCTGGTAACGCGCTACAATAACCTGCCCATTACTTTTAAAAAACTGAACCCCGACCTGGCGGGTTTTGTAACGATGAAGGCCACCAATGCCTTATTTGATTTAGTAGCACAGGAAGAAAGGAATATCCGCACCAATTTTGCGGCACGTACGACCGACTTGCTGAAGAAAGTTTTTGGCGGGCTGTTTTAAGAATGTAATATTGAAGAAGTAATAGGTAATATTTTTTTCAGCTTAACGGAACCTGCTAAACTTCTAAACCCTCTAAACTTTCTAAACCAAACTCTAAACCCCACTTTTAGTTTTGCCTTTTTACTTTTGACTTATACCATCGCCAGCAACACCTGCCAAGCTTCCCTCACCTTCCCTTCTTCCAATAAAGTTTTTGCATAGTTGTGCAATTCCTTTTCCATATCATCGGGATTGATGGAATAATACTGGATGATGTTCTTCAGGCGGTCGTCGGTGAAGGCAGGATCTACAAAAGGCAGTTCATGCACATTGGCAAGTTGTCCTAAATTGTTGCCGGTGAGAATGCCGCTGTTGCGGATGCTTTCCGGCAATGCATCCACGCCGATGCCGAGTTGCAGGTTCGGTTTCTCCACTTCAAAAAGCGTATCCGTATTGGCACGGCTGTACCAGTTACTGCCAAGACGCGCTACCAGGTCGAGTTTGCGCTGGTCGATCCTGCCGGTTTCATTTAAAATACTTTCATTGATGTGCATCAGCAGCACTTCCGCGATCACGAGGTTACCCGCGCCGCCTTCGGTACCCAGGGGCTTTACTTCTATCACTTTGCATTCCAGTTGCACGGGACTTTCTTTTACCCTTGGCGGCCTGATGCGTTGTGAAGGTTCACGCGTGAAACCGGCTTTTAAAAACTCATCCGTGCCTTTTGGAAATTCGCAGCTGCTGAGGCTGGTTTGTTGTACCATATCGTACGTAACGATGTTCACCACTACCTCGGGTACTTCCAAAATATTCTCAAGGCTGTGCTTGGTGGTATTGTCACGCACCCGGCGCGCCGGGGAAAAAATAACGATCGGCGGGTTACAGGAAAATAAATTAAAAAAACTAAAAGGGCTCAGGTTCACATTCCCTTCCCTGTCGATGGTGGAAGCAAAGCAAACAGGCCGCGGCGCGATGGCATGCTGCAAAAAATTTTGGGCATCCACGGTACTGATGTTCTTAAGATCCAGCGTTAGCATGTAAGGGTCTTATTTTTTTAAAGCAAAGAGTGAGAATTCGCTGTCCTCTTTTACGATGGTGTTGCTTAACACGCCCAACTGGTCAATTTCCATTTCCACCACATCGCCTTCTTTCAGCCATTGTTCTGTATAGTTTGGATCGTTGAATTTGCCGGTGCCATTCAATTCCAAAAAGCAGCCTGTGCCCACCGTGCCGCTGCCGATCACGTCGCCGGGATAAAGATTCGCGCCATAGCTGCAACGCTCCACGATCTCTGCAAAGGTCCAGTCCATATCCGACAGGTTGCCCTGGCTAACGGTAACGCCGTTCACCCTGCATTGCATGTTGAGGTTCCAGGCCTTGCCGGTATGGTTGTCTTTACAGGGCACTTCAAGTTCGTGCAGTTCATCCAGCGTTACCAGCATAGGGCCGATAACGGTAGCAAAATCTTTTCCTTTGGCCGGGCCGAGGTTGAGCAGCATTTCTTCCATTTGCAGTTTGCGCGCGCTCATGTCGTTCATGATCATCAGTCCGCCGATGTATGCATCCGCTTCTGAAGCGGGGATATTTCGCCCCGGTTTACAGATCACGATGGCTGCTTCCAGTTCAAAATCAAGCTTTTCGAAATGATCGGGCATGCAGAGGATATCGCCGGGCCCCTGGATGCTGTTGTGGTTGGTAAAATAAAAGATCGGGTACTGGTCGAATTCAGGGATCATGTCCACCTTGCGGTTGCGGCGGGCGGCGGCAACGTGCTGGCGAAAAGCATAACCGTCCCGGCAACTCGTTGGGTTGGGCACCGGTGCCAAAATGTCGGCACCGTCAAAAGGAATGGACAGTGTTTCCCGTACCATGCCGTTTTTTATTTTTTGATCCACCGCCGTAGCCAGTGGCATTACATCGTCCCAGTAGTTTAAAAACATGGCCATACTGATCGGCAAATCAGGATGCAGGGTATCCGTGGCATATAAATTGCCGTTTACGAGCAGCGCTAATTGCTCGTGACCATTTTTTAAATACGTAACTAACTTCATATATTATAATTGAGTTTTCAAAAGTAGTTATTTAATAGTAAGCGCCTTTGGGCAATTCGCATTTGAAGACAATTAATTATTTTTGCAATAATTATTATTCCGCCATGAAATTTGAGAAGATACATAACAAAGGGCAGGCTCAAATATTTAAGAACCGTTACCTCGAATACCTTACAAAGACGCATCCACTAGTGATTTGGGGGATGTATGTACCGATCATTGCCTTTACTTTATACTATAGCATTGAAAAGATACAATTGCCGCTGGCGAATGTGGCCCTTATCTTTTTTGTCGGCGTTTTCGTTTGGTCGCTTTTCGAATACCTGATGCACCGTTTTGTTTTTCATTTCGTGGCAGAAAGTGACCGCGCGATGAGAATTGTTTACATCATTCACGGCAACCACCACGAATACCCGAGGGATAAAGAACGTTTGTTCATGCCACCGGTGCCAAGCCTGATCATAGCTTCCGTATTATTTTCACTGATGTATGGCATCGGTTATTTATTCGGTGCTACCCAGATCGTATATGCTTTTTTCCCTGGTTTTTTATTGGGTTACTTGCTGTACGGGACCATGCATTATGCCATCCACGCCTGGAACCCGCCGTTTAAATGGATGAAGCCATTATGGCGTAACCACCATTTGCATCATTATAAAGTGCAGGAAAAAGGTTTCGGCGTAAGTTCTACTTTGTGGGACCATATTTTTGGTACCATGTTCGACCTGCAGAAGGAAAAGGAAGACAAGGAGAAAGTGCGGGATTTGATGTTTAAATAGGTATTACACGAATTTTTAAGGCACGAACCTGCCTGTCGGCAGACAGGTTACACGAATTGTTTTATTACACGGATTAGGCGGATTACACGGATTTTTCCGCCGCCGTCTGGTCTCTGACCAACGGCGATGAAACGTAATGTTGCTAGCTTCCCTCTCCTTTGGAGAGAGCCTGTCCCGAAATATTTCGGGAGGTTGGGGGATGAGGCTTCACCACTTTTCTTCCCCCGAACTTTCATCATATTTTTTCCCGCCCCATTCCCGGCGGGATTTTATTTTTTCTGCTTCGCGGTCGATCACCAGGTCTGCGATGATCAGCGCGGCATCTTCCTGCGGGTAGGATTGCAGCAGTTCTTTGATCTTTGCCTCGCTTACATCCAGCCGGTACAGCAGGCTTACCAGTTGTTCAAAATCATTGAGGATAAGCTGGTTTACCCTGTCCACCAGCAACTGTTTCGCCAGCGAAGTATCCGTTTGCGTGGCCAGTCCGAGTTGCCGGCAGGCATTGTTTACAGGTTCCGTTGCTTCCATAACTGCAAGATAATTTGACAGGTTGGGATAAGCGGTTTTTAATCTACGAATCTTATCGTATTTTTGGGGCGAAAATTATTTCCTTACCAATTCCAACTTTTCAACCGAACGCGCCTCTTAACAATAAGATCTATTGGAACCGGTTCCGACCATATTAACTGCAGTTATTAAAAAAGCTGTTGCCGGCGATAACGAAGCCCGGGCCTGGCTGTACGGCCAATACAGCAAAGCCATGTTCAACATCTGCACCCGCATGACCGGCGACCAACGCTGCGCCGAAGATGTATTGCAGGAAGCTTTTATCATCGCTTTTAAAGAACTGGGCAAGTTAAAAGCAGCAGAAAATTTCGGCGGCTGGCTGCGCCGCATCGTCATCAATGAATGCATCCGCTACTGCAAACAGGCCGTGCAATGGAAGCATGAATTGTTGCACGAAAACCATGACCCGGCGGGGGAAACGGGCGACTGGTGGGCGAGCCTCGACCTGGAAACGGTGCACAAAGCCATTAAACAATTACCCGGGGGCTGCCGGCAGGTTTTTGTACTGTACGTACTGGAAGATTATACGCACCGCGACATCGCCCGAAGCATGGGCATATCCGAAAGCACCAGCAAAAGCCAGTACCAGCGTGCAAGGCAATTATTAAAACAACACATCAATACCTTAATGGCCATACATGGATAAGCTGAAACAACATTTACGGGCACACAGGGAGCAACTCGACATCGATGAGCCGGGCGAAACAACCTGGTTAAACATCCAGGCAGCAACACCCGTTGTAAAAAAATTGTCCCCGGTTGCCTTGCTGTACCGGTATGCCGCGGTATTACTGGTTGTAACGGGCTTAACCATTGGTATCCGCCTGCTGTTGCAAAATAAGCAGCCGCTAAAAAATGCAGATGCTTTTGCCTTTGTAACGCCTGTATTGTCCAACAATAAAAAGCAACCGCATACATCGTTCCCTTCAATAGCCCCGGAAACCCAGTACGATCCTGCAAAAAAATCATTGGCCAACAACAAAAAACCGGCCCGCATCGATCCGTATGAACTGTTGGGTTCCTTCAGTAATAATTATGCGCAACTGGTAAAACTACAACTCAAAAGCATCCGCGCTACGCCGGTATGGGGAGAAGAACCCTCGTATTTCAGCGACTTCAAATTTTCCCTGGAACAAATGGATGCGGATGAAGCGGCATTGCGGAAGATCATCAAACGGGATGGACTGGATGAGCATTTGCTCGAACAGGTGATCAACATTTACCAGCAAAAACTCGATCTCCTGAAAACATTGAAATCGGAGATCGGCAAAGTCAATGGAAGCCCGAAGCCGGCCAATGCCGATTCACTGAAAAGTTATTTTATAAACATCTAATTAAAAAACATGCAACATATCATTTCAAAGCTTGTCTCTCTTATGCTACTGCTGTTCATGATGAATGCAGTGCACGCGCAGCATGACAGCATAAAATCAGTGACACTGAACGGGTACAAGACCCTACCGGATACTTCGGGGCCTGGAAAGGGTATCACCGTGGTAACAACAGACTCAATGATGATCCTGGAAAAATATACGCGCGGCGACAGTGTTTTTTATAAAATAAAGCACAGCGGGCAATTCAAGGCATACGATTCTTTATCGAAACTGAACAGTAAAAGATACCATTCAAGGGATAGCTTGTTGGCCAGGCAATCGAAAAAGATGCTTAACAGGAACCTTCGGCTGTCCGACTCCCTGCGGCAACTAAAGTATAAAGCCTACGCATTGAACAGTTCAACATCCAGGCAATTAAAACGCATGAACGACAGCGTTTATGCATTCAAAAAGTTCAGCCGGCTGGATTCGCTCAACTACCGGAAGCGCGATAGCTTGTACCGGAAAATGACCGTGTATAAAAAAATGGATTCATTAAAAGTGCGGCAGCTTAAATACCGCATTATGAGCGATTCGCTGAAGATGAAGCAACTAAAGCTTTATTATATACAGGACTCTTTAAAACAGCGTTTGCGCCAAAGGGAAGTAACGATGGAACTGCCTTACAAAAACGGCGACCCTATCTACATTACAAATCTTTACCCGGCAGTTGTGATCAGCACCAATAAAGGCAACACGGTAAAGATCAGCAGCAGGGTACCGGCCGGCAATGAGCGGAACGACAGGCAATGGTTCGACGCGATGGAAGTAACTTTCAGGCAAACCGACAGCGGCATCCGCATCAGTTCCGTTCCCCGGGTAGTGCGACCGGCAAAGGTTACGCAACGGTACAATACAGTAAAGGATCTGCCGCAACAGGCATCAGCCGGGCAGGAAGAAAGCATGGCTGGCAGTAAAAGAATTTTTTACATCAGCGTTCCCGCGGAGGCGCCGCTCAACATTATTTCCCGGTACGCCGACGTGACGCTGCAAAATAATACCGGCAACATTACGATCGACATGAACAACGGTCGTTTTAAAATGAAAGACGCTTACCAGGCGAAGATCAAAAGCCGTTATGCCCGTTTGGAAACCGGCATTATAAACAATGCCGGTATAGAGATCGACAACTGCACGTTGCAGGCCGCATCGATCAATACGCTTGTCATCGATTCTAAAAATTCGAAAGTAAATTTCGGCCGCATGGCTATGGTGCAGATCAAAAGCCTCAACGACCAATACGAAATGCAACAGGTAAATTACCTTGAAGGCAATAAAAGTTTCGGCAGGTTAAACATCCTGAACCTGAACAACGACCTGGACTTAAATGCAACCAGCGCCGACATCAGGATCGTGAAAATAAACAACAACGCGGGATCGGTAAAGATCAATAACCGGTATGCAACGGTAAGCCTGCCGCTGAACAACCTGCCCAATTACACTGCAAGCGTGGGCGGCAGCAACAGCCAGGTATTGCGCGGCAGCGGCGTGATCACCGGGGGCCAGGTAGCGGAAAAAAAGGAGCAGCAATTTACCGTGAGTGCCGGTAGCCTATCGGGAACGCATACGCGCTTTTTGCTGAATTGCAACAGTTGCACGATCGACCTGAGATAAAGAAAGTATAGTTTTTTAATAATAAGTATAGCCATTTAAAACAATTGTTCATGAAGAAAACCTTTATGTACCTGCTACTGCTATGTGGCATGTACAGCGCAGCTTCTGCGCAGGGAACCATCAAAGGAAAACTGGTGGATTCCGTTTCCAAAACACCCGTCGGCCTTGCCACGGTAACCGTTTTTAAAGCCGTAGATACGGTCATCATCACCTACCGGTTAAGTACGCCCGACGGCGAATTCAAAGTGCCGGGCATCCCGTTTGGCCTCGCCTGCCGCGTGGTGGTCTCTTTTTCCGGCCTCGGCGCTTACCGCAAAGAATTTACGATCAACAGCAGCGAACCAATTGTCGACCTCGGCACTTTCAACATGGCGCCCGTTTCCAAATCGATGGAAGAAGTGATCATCTTTGCCGAACGCCCACCCGTGATGATCAAAAAAGATACGGTGGAATTCAATGCTTCGGCTTTTAAAACCTTACCCAATGCATTGGTGGAAGACCTTTTAAAAAAATTGCCGGGCGTACAGGTGGACAAAGACGGCAACATCGTAGTGAACGGCAAACCCGTGAACCGCATTTTGGTGGATGGAAAAACTTTCTTTGGCGACGACCCGCGCATGGCCACGCGCAACCTGCCGGCCAACGTGATCGATAAAGTTCAGGTGACCGATGACAAGGAAGAAATGTTGCGCAATGGCGACGACAATCCCAACAACGTGGGCAAAGTGGTGAACATCACGCTGAAAAAAGGTGTAAAGAAAGGTTGGTTCGGTAAACTGTATGCCGGCGGTGGTACCACGCAACGCTACGAAGTGGGCGGCATTGCCAATATTTACCGGGATACACTGCAGGTAAGTGTATTGGGCTACCTAAATAATTTAAACAAGCCGGGTTTCAGTTATTCGGAACTGATGCAGGCCGGCGGCATGGAGCGCAACCGCAGCAACAGTAACAGCAACAGTACCAGCATCTGGAACAACCCGAATGGCAGCGGCGTATCCATCAACGGCGTGAATTTCGGCGGTATGCAAAACCTGGGCGGTGTGGCTACCAGCAAGGGCATCGGCTTTAACATCAACCACACGCCCAATACGAAACGTTCGTTTTACCTCCAATATTTCAGGGGAAATGTGGGTGTTGACAGGACGAACATTACGGACATCAATCAATACAATAGCGACACGGTGATCAACAACAATACGACACTCACGGGCGACGTAGTGAACAACGCGCACAACATAGGGCTGGGTGCCCGGTTCAAGCCGGACAGCGTAACCAACCTGCTGATCAATGCCAATTACATGATCGGGATACAGAACGAGCAACGCATCAGCGATGTAAGCAGCAGCAATAATTTCCTCGGTACCCTCAGCGATGGCAACGTGTTTCAAAACAACCCGGCGAAAACCTATGTGTACCGTCACAACATCAGCCTTACGCGGTTGTCGAAAAAGAAAAAAGGCAGGCGCTTCAATTTCAACCAGGGCTTTAACGTGAACAACCGCTTTAACAATTACAGCACCGAATCGTTCATTCGCTTTTACTACCCGGGTACGTACGACAGTTTGTACGACCAGTTGAGGATAGAACGCATACCCACTACCGATGCCAATGTTTCGTTTAACTACAGTGAACCGATGAATAAATATTTTACCGCGCGGGTAGGTGGCCGTTATGAATACAGCCAATTGTACAATACCATCAATACTTTCAATAAAAATACGGCAACGGATAAATACGAATTGCTGAACGATTCGCTCAGCAGCCGTTTCAAGCGATTCAGTCACCGCCTGTTCTTTAATGCCGGGCTCGAATTCAAGTGGAAGAATTTTACCGTAACGCCGGGCTTCCGGTTGTTGTCGCAGAACGTAAATAATGAACTGGCCTCCCTGCCGGCGCCCATCAAACAATCGCAGAACAACCTGCTGCCCAGCCTTTCGGTCGTTTACAAGCAACTCAATTTTAACTACTCGCAGGACGTGATATTGCCGGGTTTCAACAGCCTCATACCGGTTACGGACAATACCAATCCTTACTTTGTAACCAAAGGGAATGCATCATTAGTCCCGATGAAACGTAATAGCCTTTCTGTCAATTATAATTTCAATAACCCTAAAACAAATATGTACATCGGGATTTATGGCAATGCTTCTTTTACGGAGCATGACGTGGTACAAAGCATTACGGTGGATGATAATGGACTACAAACCAGCCAGCCCATCAATGCCAACGGCAGCAGGAATTTCTATTTCAACTTTAACGTGAACAAACAATACAAGAACAACCAGCGTTTTATTTTCTCCTGGAACCTGGGCGGCAATTATAATTTCAACCGGAATAAACTGTTGTTCAATAACGTGAGCAGCTGGCAAAGCACTTCCAATTATAATACCTATGCCGGCATCAACCTCAACTTCAATGACAAGGTGGAATACAATACCAGTGTAAGCCAGAATTATAATTTCACCCGCTACACCAACCCGTTCTTTAAAAAGATAAATATCCAATCCACCTGGTGGGATAACGAAGTAGTGGTGCGCTGGCCCAAGCACGTGATCTGGGAATCGCAGTTCAACTACAGTTACAACAGCAGCATCGGCAGGGGAATACCAAAAGATGTGGTACGATGGAATGCCGCCGTCAACTATACCTTTCTTAAATCCGAAGCATTGGTGCTGAAGGTTTCCGTTTTCGATATTTTAAAGACCAACAGGAACGTATATGCTTATGCCAACCGCAATATGATCACCAATTATCAAACAAATGTGATGGAACAATATTTTATGGCCACGGTTACTTATAACGTGCGGCCTTACGGCGCAAAGAAAAAAGTAGGCGGAAGGGAAAGATTGTTTTTGTTTTAAAAAAATACAACAAGTAAAAGTCAAAAGTGAAAACCACAAATTGGAAACAATTCAAGGTTTTCACTTTGGCATTTTAATAAGCAGATGATAAATAAAGTTGAGGTCCAAAAAAATCAAAACTAATTTTTAGGTTTTGCCTTTTTGCTTTTGACTTTTCTAATATTTTTCCATTACGCCCAGGCCGAACAACGCGAAATCATATTTCACCGGGTCGGCCGCATCGAGTGTTTTTAAATAACCGGTTAGTTCCAGCGCCGCCTGCCAGTCCGTAGGTTTTCTTTGTAACAGGCCCAGCCGGGTAGCTACACGGGCCACGTGTACATCCAGCGGGCAAATGAGTTGCGCCGGTTTAATTTTTTTCCAGATGCCGAAATCAACACCCTTTTTATCCTGCCGCACCATCCAGCGCAGGAACATGTTCAATCTTTTACAGGAAGATTTTTTTTCGGGCGATGCAATGTGCTTGCGCGTTCGTTGCGGGATATCGGGTAACGAAAAGAAGTGGTTGTAAAAACCGATCAACCCGTGTTCCACCGTTTCATCTTCTTTTTTTATCCATTGCGAAAAAGCGGTTTCCAGCGATGCGTGTTGGGAATAATGGTAATGTAAAAAGTCGGTGAAATACAGAAGGTCGGTACTATTGAACGTACGGTGTTTGAAGAACAATAGCTTCTTTAATTTTTCCGCACTTGTATGTACACAAAAATCGTGTGGTGCATTGTCCATCAACTGCAGGAGTTCAGTGCTTTTATTGATGATGGTAGCCCTGTTGCCCCAGGCAAAAACAGCGGCGAAGAAACCGGCAATCTCTATGTCCTGTTTTTTTGTAAACCGGTGCGGGATGCATACCGGGTCCGCCGCAATGAAAGAAGGCCGGTTGTACAATTCCACCTTTGCGTCCAGGAACTGGTGTAATGTCTGTTGCTTACTCATTCAATTGTTGGCCCGCAAACATCAGGGCTTACTGTTCAATTCGATTAATTTATTCATGATCGCCATCCCCAATCCATCGCTTACCTTATTTGTATTGAATTGATTTACCACAACGATCACCGCTTCTTCCCCACCTTTGAGAAAAGCGGCAAAAGTGGAGAAACCATAGGTGCCGCCGTTGTGCCAGTAAACAACGGGTTTATTTTTATTCTCCAGCGTATGCCAGGCCCGGCCTACCGATACCCTTTCATTTACGCGGACCGTAGGTTGCAGTAAGGTATCCACGATCGGTTTGATAGCGGCGTTGGAAGGGGCCGATATTTCTTTCAAATAGCCCAGCATTTCTTTGGCGCTGCATTTCAACCCGCCTGCAGGTGCCATCACATCCATGTTCCAGTAAGCGGATTGATCATCTCCAAAATAGCCCTGGCTTTTATTATCCGCCGCATTGGCCAACGCATTGGCTGGCGTTACCAGGTGAAAGGGAAGAAAAATATATTCGTCCAGCAACACGGCATAACGCTTACCCGAAATGCGTTCGGCCAGTACACCCGCCAATCCCATGCCCAGGTTGGAATAATTACTTTTCCCGTCCGGCTTCGGAACCGCTGTTCTTAAATAACTGAAAAGATCGCCTGCTTTATAACGGTCGTAAGGCGACATGGCATTTTCGGTAAGGCTCATGTTGTCGGGCAGCCGCGGCAGGCCCGACGTATGGTTCAGGAGGTTAAGAAAACTAATCTTTTCCAATGCCTTGTTTCCCTGCACGGAATCCGGCAAATAGCCAAGGATAGACTGGTTTTCGCTGATGCCTTTTTCTTTCAATACCGATACCAGCACGAAGGCGGTAAAGGTTTTGGTGATGCTGCCCGCTTCAAAAATAGTAGCGGAATCAAAGGGCATTTTTTTATCCGGGTTGGCATAGCCGAAATTAAAATACCGCGCTACGCCTTTGTGCAGCACGCCTACGAATATGCCCGGCACCTTCGAGCTTTTGTATAAACTATCGCCCTTTTGATGAATAAAAGTGCCGACATCTGAGATCTGCGCCGAACAGCTCCAAAAGCTACCGGCCAATATAACGGGAAAGAGTAAACGCATTTTTTTTATCATGACTAACCGATTGCCTGTTTTAAATCTTCAACCAAATCATCCGCATCTTCTATGCCCACGCTGAGCCGGATGAGTCCATCCGTCAACCCGTTCTTAATTCTTTCTTCCCGCGGAATGCTGGCGTGCGTCATACTCGCCGGGTGGTTGATGAGCGATTCAACACCACCCAGACTTTCTGCCAGTGAAAATAATTTCGTGCCCGACAAAACCTTCATCGCCGCTTCCACGCTGTCGTCTTTTAATGTAAAGCTCATCATACCGCCAAAGGCGCGCATCTGGATCTTCGCGATGTCGTAATTGGGATGATCGGGAAAGCCGCACCAGTAAACCTTCTCAACATTCGGATGCTTGCGCAAAAAATGAGCGACCACGAAACCATTTTCGCAATGCTGCTTCATGCGCACGTGCAGGGTTTTGATGCCGCGCAATACCAAAAAGCAATCCATGGGACCGGGCACCGCACCGCAACTTTTTTGTATGAAATATAATTTTTCCCTTAACTCATCGTCGTTCATCATCAGGCAACCCTGGATCACATCGCTGTGCCCGCCCAGGTATTTCGTTGCCGAATGCATGACGATGTGCGCACCCAGGTTCAGCGGGTTTTGCAGGTAGGGCGAAGCAAATGTATTGTCGACGCAAAGCAAAGCGCCGGCTTTTTTGGCGATCGCTGCTACCCCCGAAATATCGGTGATGTTCATCAACGGATTGGTAGGTGTTTCAATCCATATCATTTTGGTGGCGGGACTAACGGCCGCGCTTACCTGCTGCAGGTCCGTTGTGTCCACGTAAACGAATTTAATACCGTAGCGTTCCCACACTTTGGTGAACAGGCGGTAGCTGCCGCCGTACATATCATTTGCAGCGATCACTTCGTCGCCGGGATTGAGGAGTTTGATCACGCTGTCGGTAGCCGCCACGCCGCTGCTGAAAGCCAGGGCATGTTTTGCATTTTCAATGATGGCAAGCGCATCTTCCAATGCCTTGCGGGTTGGATTTTGCGAGCGGGCATATTCATAACCCTTGTTCTTTCCCGGTGCTTCCTGCACGTAGGTAGAAGTTTGAAAGATGGGCGTCATAATGGCGCCGGTAGATGGATCCGGTTCCGCGCCGGCGTGTACGATCTTTGTAGCAAGTTTCACGTTGTAAAAATTTTAGCGAAGTTCGGCAAAAGAAATTGAATATGCCGTTTCAAACAGCGGGGTTTCATTTGTGATAATGTGTATTCTGTAAGTTAGCGTTAATGAAAACCGCGCTGAGACGTACGTTTGGCAAAAGAAATTGAATATGCCGTTTCAAACAGCGGGGTTTCAGGCGCTAATGTTAAACCTGGAAATGTACGTTGGTGAAAACCCTGCCGGACAGATAAAACATCAGCTCAACATCCGCGCCGCACAGCAATAGCGCCAGTCGAAGTTCTCAGCCGCATGATTTTCCTGCGGCAGCACCGGCTTATCGAGGCTGGAAGTTTTCAGGATGCCGCGGCCAACGAGTTGTTTTTTTGATTCGTGTATATAGTCCTGCAATAGGGGAGATTGCATCCATTGCACCTGCGGCGTTTCATAGCCTACTTTATCCGTACGCCAGGTAATGGTTTTGGGCAGGAGGCCGTCCACCACTTTTCGCAGGATCCATTTACTAAAACCATCATGTATCTTATATGAAGCCGGTAAAGAAAAAATAAATTCCACCAGTTCGTGGTTCAAAAAAGGCAGCCGCACTTCGCGGCCATGCGCCATGCTGTTGCGGTCGGCAAAGCGCAGCAGTTCCTGCAACCCCTGTTCGGCTACATTAAAATATAAAATGTCGTTCAGCTTTGTAACGATCGGCTTGTGGATGCCTTCCCATTCATGGCCTTTTACCAATTGTAAAAAATCGTGGCTGATCTGGGGATGACTGATGGTTTTCTGGTATTCCCTTTTCTCCAATTGCATAGCGGCGTGTGCGGGCAGGAAAGCGGCAAAATGATTTTTTATGCCCCATTTAAACGGCTGCCTGTTCTTCAGCAGGGCTTTTTTTTCTTTGCGGATGGCGCCCAGCCGGTGGCGACTCAACACTTCCTGCAAATACCATTGAATGTATTTTGGATAACCACCGAGTACTTCGTCTGCACCCTGTCCATCCAGCAGTACTTTTACACCGTGTTGCTTTGCCAGTTCAAAAACCTTGTATTGCGCATAAATGCTGGACGATTGAAAGGGTTCTTCCTGGTGGTAACACAATTTTTCAAAATCATTTAAAAGATCATCAGCCGTTGGCGTAACGGTATAATTCTGCAGGCCCAGCGCTTCACACGCGATGTTGATATAAACCGATTCATCTTTTTCAAATCCCGGGAAACAGGCTGAAAAGGTGTTTAATGCTTTTTCATGACCGGGCTGCCCGGATACAAAAGCGGCAATAGCGCTGCTGTCGAGCCCACCGCTCAAACTACTGCCGAGCAATACATCACTGCGCAATCTTTTTTTTATGGACTGGTCGAACAGGTGTTCAAACTTTTCGATGGCGGCCCCCGGGCTGGTGTCGATCTTTTGTTCTTTGTTGATGCGCCAGTATTGCTGGATCTTCATCTTGCGCCCGCGGGCATCAAATTTCAGGTAGTGTGCCGCCGGTAGCGCATATACCTGCTGGTAAAAGGTTTGCGCATTGTCCGTAGGGTTTTGTACCTGCCCGATGGTAAGGTAGTTCAACAACATTTTTTCGTCGATGGCTTTATCAACCCCGATCGCCCACAACGCTTTCATCTCGCTGGCAAACAACAGGTGTTCGCCATCTTCATAATAATAAAAGGGCTTTTCACCAAAACGGTCGCGCGCGGCAAACAGCGTGGATTCCTTTTCATCCCAGATGGCGAAGGCAAACATGCCGTCGAAGACCTGCAGGCATTTCTCTTTCCACTGATCATAGGCTGCCAGGATCACTTCCGTATCGGAAGCGGTTCGGAACCGGTACCCCTTTTGCTCCAGCAGCGACCTGATCTCGATGTAATTGTAGAGTTCGCCGTTGTGCACGATGCTGTAACGCTTGAAATAATGCATGGGCTGGGCAGCCGCTTCGCTCAGGTCGATGATGGAAAGGCGGCGGTGACCAAGCAATACATTACCGGCGGCATTCTGCCACAACCCTTCACCGTCGGGGCCACGGTGCGCAATGGCATCCGTCATTTTTTTCAAATGATGCAAAGACGTACTGCTGTTATTGGATATGATGCCTGCAATGCCACACATAGTGTAAATATCAATAAAATTTACGAGGGCGGGAAGTTCAATTAAAAGCTGATGGGCAATTCGGTGCGGTTGTGATCCCAGGCCATCAGGAGGTTAGCGCCTTTTGTTGCGGGTAAAAATTCCATCGTGAATATTTCGATGGTATTGGTAGTATGGGTAACGGGCAATTCAAAACGGGCGATGTCCTTTTCCGGGTTGATGTGCAGTCCCCAGGTAAACAGTTCGCTGTTGAAAACGATCACCCATTTTTCAGGGTAAGGAATGCAATAGATGATGTAACGGCCGGCGGGTAGTTTTTGATTTTGAATGCGGGCGGTTGTAAAAAATTCTATTTCGGTGGCTTCATTGGCGCCCAGGCGCCATTCCTTTCCATACTGGCAGGTATTTTTTTCGGTGTTGCCGAAGATCGTACGGCCATTCTTTTGCGGGCGGCTGTAGATAACCCTTGCCAGTGGCGAACCGGTATTGATGCCATTCATGCGCAGGGTTGGGTAATCGGCAGGGAAATAGGCCATGTCCATCGGTGAACGGTCAACCGGGGTATAACCGCTGTCGTTCATCAACGCAGGAATGTAAGGAGGTTGTTGCGTTGCTGTTTCCTTGGGAACGGTTTTATCGAAAGCCGACGGGTTTTCATTGTTGCAGGATGGCAACATGCCCATGCAACAACACAGCAGCAGTACATACAAAAAACAACCTTTTTTAAATTTCATATTGGGCAATCGTTAAAAATTGATCGGCAGTATTACTTTCACATCGTCCCAGGCAATGTTGAGTCCAACACCGGCAGTTGCTTTTTCAAAATACATTGCAAACGATTCTGTTATTTCGGTTAGCTTTTGCACGGGCACATCCATGCGCACAATGTCTTTCTTTGCATCGTACCGGAACGAACCCCAGGTATCCAGTTCTTTGTTGAGGATGATGGTCCATTTGTCTGCGTAAGGAATGCAATACATGGTATACCTTCCTTTTTTGACCTTTACTTTATTGATAGTGACTGGTAAATAAAACTCTATTTCGGTAGCTTCATTGGCGCCCAGCCTCCACACTTTTCCGTATTCCAGCAATTCGCCAAATACATTGCGGCCATTCTTTTGCGGGCGGCTGTAAATCACGCGGGCAGCAAGTGGTTCGGTCACTTTATCGCCGATCTTTAAAACCGGGTAGCCGGCGGGATAGTAACTCATGTCCATCGGCGACTTGTCTACCGCGGGCACCTTGTTTTGTGCTACGGCAAAAACGGTAGTCATACAAATAATAAAAAGCGACAACAGCAATTTTTTCATACGGCTTATTTTTTCAAAGATAAATTAATCAGTTATTCAATAATTCCTGTAAATGATGTGCGGCAAAATCTTTCAATGAGGGAAAGAAATGATCATAGCACTCCCGCATTGCACCGATGTTGTTATTGAAAATCTCAAATGCCACAGCGCTTTCTTCGAGGTAGCGGGCGCGCCTTACCAGCCCGCCGAAACTTTTTTCCATGCCACCCGGGAAACGGTAATGGTACAGCCAGTCCTGCGTTTGCATGTAAGGAAACATACGGGCAAAGGGCGCCGGGAAATACTGGGATTGCTTTTCCAGTGCTTCATATGTATGTCGTGTAAATTGTTTCAGTACTGTTGCCGATACAAATTGCTGTGCATCATTTGCCAAAAAATAATCATAGGTCACATCGGCAAAAGCGCCTGCATACAAGCGGTATTGCGGCCTGTAAAAAGATTTCAATTCGGCCGTTGCCGGGTGGGTATCCGTGTAGGCATCAATGGCCCGGTGCAGCCTGATACCGACCTGTATGCCAGGGGGATAATCGTATTGGGTTTTTCCCTTTACATAATCACTGATCATGTTGCCCACCAGGATATCGCTTTGATTGAAAGACAAATAAGCATGGGCCAGGTAATTCATGTTTTTTATTTACAGCTTTAAAGATAGGCTTTGTGTTTTTAGGCAGTGGGACTATTGCAAAGTCAAAAGGTTTGATTGCCACTTTTACTATTTAACAATAACAAAACAGCTTTTAGCATTTAGTTAAGAAAAGAAGACAAAACCATGACTGTATTGATTCTTATACAATTTCATTGCATATTTATATCATTTTCAACTTGATTTCCAGGAAATGCGAAAAATAGTTTTGTCACTGGTCACAAAGCGACCATAAAGATTTTCCAGCGCTTATACATTTGTCGGGTAATCACGCTGCCAAGCCATGAAGGCAGTAATTTTTAAAACCAAAAAAGTATAGACATGAAAATGATCAAAACCGCTTTAACAGCATTGGTAATGTTGTTGGGCACCGCCGCTTTTGCAGGCGAAACAATCAATGTAACAGAAACCGTAAACGCTTCCTTTGTGAAAGACTTCGCCGGCGCCAGCCAGGTGAGCTGGCAGAAGGTCAGCGATTTCTATTTCGCCGATTTTAAGGTGAACGACAAAACCATCAACGCCGCTTACAACGAGCAGGGCGAACTGGTGGGCACTTCCCGCAGGGTAAGCAAGGACCAGCTTCCACTGGCTGCTTCACTGGCCATCGCAAAAAAATATGACGGCTACGAGCTGGAGCCTTCTGTACTGGAACTAACCTATGAAGGAACGACCAGCTATTATTTTAACGTGGCCAACAGCAAACAGGTGCTCCATTTAAAAGTGGAAGCGAGCGGTGAAAACACCGTGCTGAAACGCAAAAAAAGATAAGGCATTAAATCTCTGGAAATACAAGAAGCCCTGCATTGCGGGGCTTTTTTGTTTAGATCATGGTTATCCTTATTATTTCTTTATCCAGTCGATGATGAGCTGGATCGTTGCCGGGTCAAAGGTTTCTTCCAGTTCCCCATATTCTTCCACCGTGCATTTTTTACAGTTTTGAAAAAGATGGTTCAGCCCGGGGCGGCTCGTCACCGTATAATCTGTGCGCCCGCTTTGTAACGATTGCCTGATGGCGGCGAGGTTAGCCCCAGCCGCTACCTGTATATCTTTTTCGCCGTTGAGCGCGAGCACGCGGCAACGTACCTGCTTCAGCCAAACGGACGGATCGAAAGCCAGGAAGTAGCGGTACCAGGGTGACAACAAAGCATCGACCTGCGCATTTACATAAGCTTTGCGGGTAGCGGCGTCCGGCAATTCCATGGCTTCCAGTAAGGCTTTATCAGTTTTTGAAGCCCAGTCTTCCACCTGTTGGATTATTTTTTGCCGTACTGCGACCGTGTCTTTGTTGCTGTTGATGGTTTGTGCTGCCAGGCGGAACAATTGACTCCCCGCTTTAACCAGCGCGGCCGGGCTGTTTTTAGAACGGGCCACCGCTTCTACCTGTTCGGTCATTAAATCGATGATGGGAATGCCCGGTCCGGCGAGCAATACGATAAAGTTCACGTCCTTTCTTTTGGCAGCTACCATCGGCGCGATCATGCCCCCTTCGCTGTGGCCGATGAGCCCGATGCGATCCAGGTCTACGTCTTTCCGCGTTTTTAAAAAATCGATGGCGGCCTCTACGTCCAGGGCAAAGTCGCGCGTGGTGGACGTATCAAAATTGCCCGTTGTTTTACCAATGCCGCGATCATCGATCCTTAGTACGGCGATGCCCTGGCTGCTCAACGCGTCGGCGATCACGGCAAAGGATTTGTGGCCCATGATCGTTTCGTCCCGGTCCTGCTGACCGCTACCGGTGATGAGGATGGCCGTGGAGTAAATGGGTTCGCGAAAATATTCAACACCCGCAATCTTTTTAGGAACCGTAAGCGTGGCGCCAAAGCGGATAGATTTATCGGCGTTGTAATAAGTAAGTTCTTCGGATGTATAATTAAAAGGCTCTTTGGGCGTTTGTGGCCGTACCGGTGCGTTCGTACTAACGGTGCCGCTTACCTGCTCCATCTTTAAGGGAAATACGGCCCCGCCCTGGTACCAGTAGCCGTTCATTATTTTATCGCCCAGTTTGGCGGCATAGCGGCCCTTCAATATATCCATTTCAAGAATGATGCTGTCGCCGCCGGTGCGGATATTGCTGATGGCGAGGCCGTAAGCCATTTGCTTGGGACTGTCGAACGTCCCGGTAAAACCGTTGCCTTCTGTTTGAATGTGAAATACAATAGGGATGGCCGTTCCGTTCACATCGAGGTCGCCTTCCCAGTTGCCGTTGATGGATTGTGCGCCGGCGGTAAAGGCCAGTAGCCAACCTGTTATCAATATGCCTGCTCTTTTTATCATGTGTTGTAATTTTTAATTTGTTGATCTTTCTTGCCTGAATAAGCGGTAAGAATACCAGGTACCATAAATCACCGATAGCAATACCGATGCCGATAAAATAATCAATACGGTAATATTGGGCAGCGTTAATGCGGCAAGCACCGTGATGATGCCGCTGGCGAAAAATAAGATGCTCACCAGGCGGTTGGTTTTGTTCCAGTTTTTTTCACTCGAAAGTGTCCACGGCAGCCGCATGCCGATAAAAAAATTCTGCTTGATGGAATACATGATATTGCCGAGGAAGGCGAAGAAAAGGCCGATGAGGAGGAACAGAAAATTACCCAGTTCATGGTTTTCGTTCTGCGTTACATAAAGGATGTACAGGGCAATGGCCGACAGGAAAATGCTGATGAACAAAGCCAGTTTTATCCGTACGGCGGGGGTTATGTTCGCCCCTTTCTTTGGGTCGAGCTTGTCGATGTTGAGCATGAGCGCACCGATACCGGCAGACAATAGCCCGAAGATCACCGGCATAGCGATCAATGTTGTTTTGTTACCGTAGGCGTCCGGCTTGCTGGAAGTACCCCAATGCGTAGGCACGATGTCAGGCAGCGTATTCCAGATAATACCCAGGTACAGCGCGGGCAACAGGGCGATGACGAGACAAATAAAAAATGCCGTACTTCTTTTCATAATGCATTATTTAAATTATTTTTTGCTCTTGAACTGCACGAACCATTTCAGCATTTCATCGATCACGGTTGTGTTGAGCGAATAATAAATGAACTGGCCTTCTTTTACGGCCGTTACCAGGCTGGCCTGTTTCAGGAGGTCGAGGTGATGGCTGATGCTGGGCTTGCTGATGCTGAATTGTTCCGCGATCTCGCCTGCCGTCAGGTCGCCTTTCTTCAACATCTCCAAAATGTCCCGCCGGATGGGATCGTTCAACGCTTTAAAAAAATTATTCAAGCAAAATAGTATTTACATATTTAGACAAATGTCTAAATACTATTTGAAAGAGACAAATTTATTTCCGGGCCGCATCGCGCAGCATATTTTGCCGGGAAGTCGGTAAGGATACTTCGCAAGGGCATGAACCGGGATGCAGGCTACCTACCTACCGCGGGCACTACGGGCAGGCTTTCGTTGCCGGTTTCATTAACAGATTGAACGGCGAAAAAATAATTGTCTTTTGAATAGGGAAGTCGCATGTTCAGTTCAGTCGTAAAAAATTTTCGTTGCCATACCGGGCTGGTGGTTTCGCGCATCATCACGAAATAGCCTTTTACCTTTCCCGGCGCCGGGGCTTTCCAGTACAGGTAAGAAGAATTGCCGAGTTTTTTTACATCGATCTTCACCGAGTCGGGCATGGCGGGGGCCTTTGCCAGCGAGGCCAGGTTGGCCAGGTTCAGCGTGGTGTTCTTTCGTAAATATTCCATGTCGATGTGTTCCACCACATCGCCGTAAGTAATACCGTTCTCTACCCGTACATCCTGGTGCTGGCGGGTGAAATTTTCATTCATCTCCGTGATGCGCACAGCCGCAAAGCCGCGCTGTACATAAGGCAGGTGATCGCCGCCGCGGAGAAAACGGTCGTTGCGGTAAATGAGCACTACCTCTAAATGATCCACGTAGCGTTCGCCTACTTCTTTCACGTAGCGCGCGAGCTGCCTTGCCTTGCCATCATTTTCCAGTCCCAGGTTGCGGATATTGGCAGCCGTTTTTTCCGTTTCATACGCGGGTAATCCTTCGCTGAAAACGCGCACCTGCGTATTGTTGATGATGTTGGTTTCGTTGCTGTTGTTGCTGCCCATGATGTCGTTGTTGAGCACGGCTTCGATATTCCATTTTTGCTGTTTCGCTTTTTCGCTCATGAAATTGGAACCGAGCAAACCCTGTTCTTCACCGCTCACCGCTACAAAGAGGATGGTGGCCGGGAAACGGTGGGTACTCATCACGCGGGCGCATTCCATTACCGCGGCCACACCGCTGGCATCATCGTTGGCGCCGGGTGCATCGCCGGTACGGTCCATCACGCTGCTGCGCATATTATCGAGGTGACCACTGATAACGAAGATGCGGTTGTCGTTGGGATCGGTGCCTTTTAAAGTTGCCATTACATTGCCGAGTAAAATGGGCGCGTCCACTCTTTTGCCGTCGGGTTGCAAGGTAACGGTGTCCAATAGGGCGGTCAACCGGCCCTGTGCATTTTTAGCCATGTCGTTAAAACGATCCAGTACCCAGTTGCGGGCTGCGCCTATGCCACGTTTGGGATCGGTGGTGCTGCTCAGCGTGTTCCTTGTGCCAAAACTGACCAGCGTTTTAATATAGCTGACCAGCGAATCAGGTGAAATGGCTTTTACCATTTGTTCAATTTCAGGATCGCGCTGGATAATGGTTTGGGCGTTGGCAGGGGAAGAGCAGGAGATGCAAGCGAGGAGCAGGAGGAATTTCATGAGTAAATGTTGTTTGTAAATGTAGAGAAAAGGTTTAGAAGGTTAGGAGTTTAGGGTTTGGAAGTTTAGTTGAAAGTGTTGAAGACGGCTGAAAGTCGTTGAAGAAGATATTTAAGTCTATACAGTTTAAAAAATCTTAATCATAGTTAATCTTTGAATCATTCAAAACCTGCCTGCCGGAAGGCAAGTCACAGTTCAGGCAATTAGTTGAATCACCAACTGTTGTACAAGCGTGCGATCCCGAAATAATCGGGACAGGCTGTTGATGAAGTCGCGTTACCACAAATGCCGGTAACATAAAAAAATTTACATTTGCCATCTTAAACGATCAATATGAGTAAAGGACCCGTTTCGCAATTTATAGAGCACCATTACCGCCATTTCAACGCGGCGGCTTTAATGGATGCAGCCAAAGGATATGTAACCCACCTGGAAGAAGGTGGTAAAATGATGATCACGCTGGCAGGCGCCATGAGCACGGCCGAATTAGGCCTGAGCCTTGCCGAAATGATCCGGCAGGATAAGGTATCCATCATCAGTTGCACCGGCGCCAACCTGGAAGAAGACATCATGAACCTGGTGGCGCACAGTCACTATAAACGCGTGCCCAATTACCGCGACCTGAGCCCGCAGGAAGAATGGGACCTGCTGGAAAATCATTACAACCGTGTAACCGATACCTGCATACCGGAAGAAGAAGCTTTCCGGCGGCTGCAACAGCACATCCATAAAATATGGAAGGATGCGGACGACAAAGGCGAACGCTATTTCCCGCATGAATACATGTACAAGATGTTGCTGAGCGGTGTGCTGGAACAATATTACGAGATCGACCCGAAGAACAGCTGGATGCTGGCAGCGGCGCAGAAGAACATCCCGATCGTGGTGCCGGGCTGGGAAGACAGTACGATGGGCAACATCTTCGCGTCGTACATCATTAAAAATGAAATGAAGGCCGGCACGATGAAAAGCGGTATCGAATACATGGTGTGGCTGGCGGACTGGTACCGCAACAATTCATCGGGCAAGGGCGTGGGCTTCTTCCAGATCGGCGGCGGTATTGCGGGCGATTTCCCGATCTGCGTGGTACCGATGATGTACCAGGACCTGGAATGGCACGATGTGCCGTTCTGGAGTTATTTCTGCCAGGTGTCGGATTCTACTACTTCCTATGGATCTTATTCCGGCGCCGTGCCGAATGAAAAGATAACCTGGGGTAAGTTAGACATTCATACGCCCAAGTTCATCGTGGAAAGCGATGCTACGATCGTTTGCCCGCTGATCTTTGCGTGGATACTAAACTGGTAATTTTAAAATCAACTATTCATTAAAGAGAGATACGCAACAAAAGAGATTTTTCTCTTTTAACAGGTGAAAAAACGAGAGGGGTTAGGTGGTGTTGATGTGTAAAAAAATTTAGCTTTGGCAAAGTTTGGAACTTTGCCAAAGCTGGTTCAAAAAAATTTGATCCACCGGCACACGCTGGTGGATTTTTTATACCTTCCCAAAAAAATATTATGAAGCTGATCATCTTGTTGCTGCTGGCGGGTACGGTTACACTGGGCGCCACCGCTCAAAAGAAAGTGACCGTTCCGGATTTTAAACTCATTGAAAAAAACATCAATGATAAAAATTCGCCTTTCTATTATAAAACATTATTGGACCGTTATCAAAGCAACGATACGCTGTTGAACGAAGAAGAATACCGGCATCTTTATTACGGCTTCACCTTCCAGCCTTCCTATTCGCCTTATGGCACTTCAGAACTTGTAAAAAAACTGAAACCATTGTTGGAAAAGGAAAACATGAGCCGGGAAGATGTACGGGCTGCCATCGATCTTGAAAAAGGAATACTGAAAGAATATCCTTTCAACCTGCGCAACATCCAAACCTTGTACCGGCTGTACGGAAAGGTGCAGGATTCATTAAATGCGCGGCTCAATTTCCGCAAGCTGATCGACCTGGCGCAGGCATTGCTCTCCTCCGGTACTGGTTTATCCGATACCAGTCCTGTTTACGTGATCAGCGTAAGCCATGAGTACGACCTGCTGAGCATGATGGGCTATGCTTCTGCCGGGCAGGCCGTCGTAAAAAAGAACGGCGCTACGCTGGATAAACTGACCCTTGAAAAAAACGACGATGCCGTGGAAGCCATGTATTTTAACGTGGACCTGTTATTTGCCAGCATGGAAAAAATGTTCCGGAAAAAAGACTGACCTTAAAAGACACTAAAGAAAAGGGTGAGCCACTATGAAGTGACTCACCCTTTTCTTTTTATAAAGTGTCCAGGATTATCTTGTCGCGGTAGGCAACGGTTTATCCCTTACCAGCATGCCATCGCGGTTGGCCATTTCCCAGGCGGTATAAAAAATCATCTGTGCCCTTTTAGCGTACAAGGCCCAGTTGATCTTATCAACCGTATCAGTGGGTTTGTGGTAATCCGCTTTCAGCATGCCATCGTAAAAGAACAATACCGGAACGCCTTTGCGGGCAAAATTGTAATGATCGCTGCGGAAATAAATCCTTTCCTTGTCGTTGGGATCATCGAATTTATAATCCAGTACCAGCTTCGTCGTTTTATTGTTTTCTGCTTCGTTGATGATGGGCAGGTCGCTGCTGATCTTATCGTGGCCAACTACATACACATAGTTAAGCGAATCGGCCGTCATTCTTTCGGTATCCACGCGGCCGATCATATCGATGTTGAGGTCAACCGAAGTTTTTTCCAAAGGGAACACCGGGTTGTCGCTGTAGTATTCACTGCCCCATAGGCCTTTTTCTTCGCCGCTTACGGTCATAAATACCATCGTGCGCCTCGGGCCATTGCCTTCCGCTTTGGCTTTGGCGAAAGCCGCGCCCATCTGCATCACGGCTACGGTGCCGCTGCCGTCATCATCGGCGCCATAATATATTTTACCATCGTGTTTGCCTAAATGATCGTAGTGACCGGTCACGAAAATGTATTCATCTTTTTTATCGGAACCTTCCACGATGCCGAGTACGTTGCTCGCGTTGATCACGTTGCGGTATTTCTGGAAGCTGAAGCTTACGTTGGTGGTCGCTTCTGAAGGTTGTGCAGGTGGCAGTACTTCCTGCGCTTTTATTTTTGCCAGCACGGTATCGAAGGTATTCGGGAAAAAACTGCGGGCAAAGGCATGGGAAAGTACGGCAAAAGCTACGCGTTTTGTTTCGTCTTCTTTCCGCGGGTAATATACGTTCGTCCTTTTTGAATTCTCAATGGCGCGGGCAGAAAATACATCCTGGCTGGGATTGATCACCAGTGCACCCACCGCACCTCTTGCAGCAGCAGCGGCCATCTTTTTGGGATTGCCCGGGAAGGTCCATTCCGATGAACGGCCGGTAGGGTTGATGAAATATTTACCGTCCTTCCGCGGTTCGCCGCTGAAGAAGATAACTACTTTACCTTTTACATTTACGCTGCCGTAATCGTTGTAGGCAGGATCGTCGATGCCATAACCTACAAAAACCACTTCGCTTGCTTTAAAGCTGCCGTTCTCATTTTGATTAATGATGCTGATGAAATCTTTGCCGGGTTCGGCCGTAACACCATTCACCATCAATTCCGATTTGATCAGGCTGTCCTGGAACAAAGGGTACAACTGCTGGTACGTATTCTTAAAAGAAGGCGCCTGCTTCAATCCCCATGCCTTGAACTGTGATTCGATGTAAGCCGCCGCCTTGCGCTGGCCTTCGGTGCCGGTTTCGCGGCCTTCAAACTCATCGCCGGCAATGATGGTAAGGTGCTTTTTCAACTCCGCTTCGGAAATGAGTTTTGCATACTTCGCCGGGTTGCCTTTTTGTGCAAATGCCATATTCATGCACAGCGACAGGCCAATAAAAAACAGGGTTCTTTTCATGATCATGATTTATTTAAAGCAAAATAAGTAAATCGGTGAGGTGGCGGAGGGGATTTATGATAAACGGTTCGGGATAGTTGAAGGTTGATGGTTCAATGTTGAAGGTTCGCAGCGACCAGTTTACAGTTGGCGGGTGGCAGTTTGCAAACTGTAACGTGCTGGCTTTCATTAAGCCATTTTCACATCTTCACACTTGCCTACCGGCAGGCAAGTTTTCAAATTAGCAAGCGATCTTCTTCACCCTGTTGGCATGCCGGCCGCCTTCAAATTCAGTGTTCATAAAAATATCGAGCATTTTTTCGGCATCGCCATCGCGCACAAAACGGGCGGGAATGCAGAGTATATTGGCATCATTGTGTTTGCGTGCCAGTTCGGCCAGTTCCTCGCCCCAGCAAATGGCGGCGCGGATACCAGGGTGCTTGTTGGCCGTAATGGCTACCCCGTTAGCGCTTCCGCAAAGCAGGATACCAAAGGCAGCCTCGCCTGCTTCAACAGCCGAAGCTACGGGATGGGCGAAATCGGGATAATCAACCGAATCTTTATTGTACGTACCAAAATCTTTGAAAACAATATTCTTCGCTTCTAAAAAAGAAATAAGATCTTCCTTGCAATCAAAACCCGCATGGTCGCAACCAATGGCGATGGGCAGTTGTAAATTAAAGACAGGCATGATAATGGGCGATTGACGTTAAAGTAAGCATGTTTACACAGGTAAATTTACGCCATTCTCCTAAACCTTAACTCCATTCTTTTTCTTCCTTTTCTTTTTTACTGTCTACCCTCGCAACCAGCAAAATGCTGATCTCGTAGAGGAACAACAAAGGAATGGCCACGATGAGCTGGCTGCTCCAATCGGGCGAAGGCGTGATGATGGCCGAAACGATCAGGATCACCACGAAGGCGTACTTCCGTACTTTTTTAAGGAATTTAGCCGTTACCAGCCCGATCTTGGCGAGAACAAAGGCAAGTATGGGCAATTCGAAGGCGATGCCGCAGCCAAGGATGATGTTGTTGAGCGTATCGATGTAATCGTCGAGCGTAGGTTTGTATTCATAAGCACCAACGGCGCCGAGTTTGAAATTGGCAAGGAAGTTAAAGGTGAACGGCGCCAGCAAAAAATAACCAAAAGCCGCACCGGTAAAGAAACACAGCGACACCCAAAAAATACTGCCGCGGGCATATTTCACTTCTTTGGGTGAAAGGGCGGGCTTCACGAAGCGCCACAACTCCCAGAACAGGTATGGAAAAGCAATGATGATACCACCAACCATGGAAATATTAAGGGCCGACATAAACGGGCCGCTGATGGTATTGCCCTGCAGCGGCATATTTACCGGCGGCATGCAAAGCGCCTCGCCCAACCCAAGTTTATGGCTCCAGCGGCACAAAAATTCGTAGGTGACAAAGGAGGGCCTTGCGGGCGCATAAATGATGTTGTCGAAGATCCAGTCTATAAAAACGAAAATGCTGATGGCTGCTGCCAGCCAGGCGATCACCCCCCTTACCAGGTGCCAGCGCAGGGCATCCAGGTGATCCATAAAAGTCATATCGGCCTTTTCCAGCCCGCCTTCCCGGTTCTTGCGAAGCCTGCTTAATATCGATGGTTTTTTGTCGGTTGTAGTTGTTGCCACTGGTTAAGTTATGTTTGCAAAGGTAAAGTTTCAATACATACGTTAAACAACGGGCGCCGGGTTTACATTCGGCCAGGTTTGGGCTTCCCGGGGCACCGGGAGCACGGGCAGGCTTTATATTGAAAAATATTTTGTTATCTTAACCCTCCAATAAAAATCATTTGCGTATGACAACCATTGCACTTTATAACCTCAAAGGCGGCGTAGGAAAAACGGCCAGCTGCGTGAACTTTGCTTACCTGGCCGCTGCCGATGGCTACAAAACATTGCTGTGGGACATAGATCCGCAGGGCTCGTCTTCCTTTTATTACAAGGCAAAACCCAAAACCCACCCGGGCATAAAGAAACTGATCACCAAAGATGCCGACCTGGAGAATGCGATCCTGAGTACCGATTTTGAATTGCTGGATGTGATACCGGCAGACAATTCTTCCAAAAGCTTCGACATCATGGTAGATGAAATGCGGGGCAATAAGAACCGGTTGAAAACGGTGATCCGGCAACTGGACAAAGAATACGACTTTTTATTCATCGACTGCCCGCCGGGTTTCAGCGCGCTCAGCGAAAATATTTTTAATGCGGCAGACATCGTGCTGATGCCGGTAATACCCACCACGCTCAGCATCCGTACTTACCACATGGTAAAGGATTATTTTAAAGAAAAAGACCTGGATATGGGTAAGATGATGTGCTTTTTCACCATGACGGACCTGCGCAAGACCATGCACAACGACATCATGCAGGAACTGTACAAAGACAAACGTTTTTTCCAGAATTACATCCCTTACCTCAGCGACGTGGAAAAGATGGGCGTGCACAAGGCGCCGATCATGGAATTTGCCAACAGCAGCTACGCCGCCAAATGCTACCGCGAATTGTGGACGGAGATCAAAGAAGGGGTGCTGGAATAAAAGGGTTGAAAAAGTTGAAGGTTGAAAGTTTAGAAGGTGTAGGGATTTTGAGATTAGTTTGGCTACAACCATTAATTCGTGTAATTCGTAACATGCTCCTGCATAACGAGAATTATAATTTCAACCGTTTTTCAATCCGTGTAATCCGCATAATGCGTGTAATAAACGCGTAATTCGTGTAATAAAGTTTTCTTTAGTAAATTACCGTCCTCATTCTAAAAACAACACATGAAAAGAGAATTATTCAGTTGGTTCAGCCCGGCATTGCAAAAAGAAATGCCCATCGTTTCTTACGGCGATTACGGGTTCGCGTTATTGCTGGTGCCTACCGCGGCAGCCGATTACCTGGAGTATGAAAGATTCCAGTTGATGGAAACACTCGCGCCTTATATCAACAGCGGCAAAGTGAGGATATTCTCTATCAACAGCATCAACAACGAAAGCTGGCTCAACAACGAAATGGCCGGTGAGCACAAAGCCATTCGCCAGAACCAGTTCAACGAATACGTTTACAATGAAGTCGTTCCTTTTATAAAGAACAACACCTCGCCCGAAACGCCCATCATCACCTGCGGCGCTTCTTTCGGCGCTCTGCACAGCATGAACCTTTTCCTCAAGCGTCCCGACCTGATCAACGGCGTGATCGCGATGAGCGGCGTGTATGACCTGTCGGAATACACCAAGGGCTATTTCGACGAGCAGGTATATTTCAATTCGCCCATGCATTATATTCCCAACCTAAGCGATCACGGGTTACTGGAACAGATCCGCAAAAGCCAGCACGTACACATCCTTACCGGCAGCGGCGACTACGAAGATCCCAATGCCTCCAAAGCCTTTGCCGGCGTATTGTACAACAAAGGCATCAACTACGAACTGGATGTTTGGGGCGAAGAATGGAAGCACGACTGGCCTACCTGGCGCGCAATGTTGCCCCTTTATTTGGAAACGAGGTTCTAACTTAACGGGACCCTGCACAATAATTCAATGGCTTTTTCAGTTATAGGATCACCAATACGCCTGTAAATGAAAAAGCCATTCCTGCTTTTTGCACTCAAGTGCAGCATCATAATCTATTTCGCCGCCTGCACCGGCCTGGAAGACTACACAGCTGGTAAGTCCGCAACCCCCATTGTAATAGGAGGCACCTGGGTCATCAAAGAATACCTCGATCCCAATACCAACAGCCCCAGCGATTTCTCAGGTTATACCTTAACGTTCAACGCGGGCGGCAACCTCACCGTCAAAAAGAACGGCTTATATACCAATGGCAACTGGTCGGAAGACGATATTTCCAAAAAGATGGCCATCGACCTGCGTTCCGCCGATCCGCTGCTGGCGCGGCTCAGCCAGCATTGGAAGATCACGCACGTAACAAATAATAGAATCCAGCTTCAGCAACTTTCAACGTACCGTACCATGAGCCTTAGCGCAACCTTATAACCATATACTTTTTTTGATTGAGCAATGATATAAGCGGCCTATTCTTAGGCTGCTTTTCTTTTATCTGGATTAGAGAATTAATAGAATTGCAGAATGGTCTTAGTTTGAACTTTTTCCAAGCCTGCCGACTACTTCTATTTTTTGTTACCAGCTTTTGAATAAAGCCCGGCTCCAGTGGCAGCCTGTCCCGATTATTTCGGGATCGCACTCTTATATAATGGATGATAGCCCGGCTCCAGGATTTAGGCATTGGTATCCCCTAACCTCCTAGACCCTTAATATCTCCTTCAACTATTTTCAACGATATTCAACTCTATTAAGCCGTTGGTCAAAGACCAGACGGCGGCGTAAAAACCGTGAGCTCCATCTAAACGATCTAAGCCTCCTAAACTTCTAAACCCTAAACCTCTAACCATAAACTCTTATTTGTAATTTTACCCCATGTCAAAAAAATTATTCCTGCTCGATGCCTACGCGCTGATCTTCCGCGCTTATTATGCTTTGATCCGCAGCCCGCGTGTGACCAGCAAGGGTCGCAATACAAATGCACAGTTCGGCTTTACCAATACCCTGCTCGACCTGATCAAAAACCAGCAACCTACGCACATGGCCGTTTGCTTTGATACATCCGCTACCACCGAACGCCACACCGATTTTGCCGATTACAAAGCCAACCGCCAGGAAACGCCCGAAGACATTTCCGGGTCCATTCCCGATATTCAAAAGATCATCAAGGGGCTCAACATTCCCGTGATCGGCATCGATGGTTATGAAGCCGATGACGTGATCGGCGCGCTCGCCAAGCAGGCCGAAAAAGCCGGTTACGATGTGTACATGGTAACGCCCGATAAAGATTATGGCCAACTCGTTTCCGAACACATTAAGATCTACAAGCCGCCTTACCAGGGCAGCAATTTCGAGATACTCGGTCCAAAGGAAGTGTGCGCCAAGTGGGACATCGACAATGTAAGCCAGGTGATCGATATCCTTGGCATGATGGGTGATGCGGTGGACAATATCCCCGGTATCGCGGGCGTGGGTGAGAAAACGGCCGCTAAATTATTAAAGGAATATGGTTCGCTCGAAAACGTATTGGAAAACGCTGCCAACATCAAAGGAAAACTGGGTGAAAAAATAATGGCCGGCAAAGACGCAGCGATCATGAGTAAAAAGCTGGCGACCATCATCACCAATGTACCGGTTGAATTTCACGAAGAAGATTTTCGCATTAAGGAAATGAACAAGGAAATGCTGCAGGAGATTTTTGCCGAACTGGAATTTAAGACCTTGGGCAAACGATTGTGGGGCGAAGCGGAAACGGCAACGCCCGTACCCGTAACCGTTAGTGCCGCAAAAGCCGGTCCCGTAACTGCGCAGATGGACCTGTTTGGCAACGTGATCGAAGTAGCGGCGCCCGTTTTTGCCGAAGCGCCGGCAACGGAATTTGCTGAAAACATCATCGCCGACAAAAACATCAACAATGTGCCGCACGATTATAAGCTGGCGGATACGGAGGAGAAAATTGCCGCGTTGATAGAAGAACTCAAACCATTGAGCGAGATCAGTTTTGATACCGAAACAACACACATCGATGCCAACCTTGCCGAACTGGTGGGCCTGAGTTTTGCCTGGAAAACAGGCGAAGGTTATTATGTTCCCTGCACGGCCGACCGGGACCAAACGCTCGCGATCCTGCAAAAATTTATGCCGCTGTTCAACGATGAAAGCAAGACCTGGGTTGGACAAAACCTCAAGTACGATTTCCTGGTGCTGAAGTGGTACGATGTGGAACTCAAAGGGAATATTTTCGATACGATGTTGTCGCATTATGTAATAGAGCCCGATGGCAAAAGGAATATGGATGCCCTCAGCGAAAAATACCTCGGCTATCAACCCATCGCCATCGAAGAACTCATCGGTAAAAAAGGAAAAAGCCAGGGCAACATGCGGGATGTGGAAATTGAAACGGCAAAAGAATATGCCGTGGAAGATGCGGACATCACCTTGCAGTTGAAACATACTTTCCTGCCGCAGTTAAAAATAAAAGCAGTAGAGAAAGTTTTTTACGAAGTAGAGAACCCATTGGTGAAAGTGTTGACCGCCATGGAGTTTGAAGGCATTCGCGTGGATGAGGCTTTTTTGCGCGACTACAGCAAACAGCTGGAAGCCGATGCAAAGATCAGCGAAGAATCGGTCTATGCCCAGGCCGGGGTACGGTTCAACCTTGCCTCTCCCAAGCAGTTGGGCGAAGTGCTTTTCGACAAATTGCATCTCGATCCCAAAGCAAAAAAAACAAAGACCGGTCAATACGCAACCGGTGAAGACGTACTCGCCAAACTGGCCAACCAGCATAAGATATGCGACGATATCCTTAGCTTCCGCGAACTTACCAAGCTGAAGAATACCTACGTGGATGCCTTGCCCGCGTTGATCAATCCAAAAACCGGGCGCGTGCACACTTCCTATGCGCAGGCCGTGGCGGTTACGGGCAGGCTCAGCAGCAACAATCCCAACCTGCAGAACATTCCCGTGCGTACGGAGCGCGGCCGGGAGATACGCAAAGCTTTTATTCCCCGGGATGCCGATCATGTATTGTTGTCCGCCGATTATTCACAGATCGAACTGCGCATCGTAGCCGGTATCAGCGGCGATGTAAATATGTGCGAGGCGTTTAAATCGGGCACCGATATCCATACCGCTACCGCGGCAAAAGTTTTCAACGTGGACCCGAAAGAGGTGACCAAGGAAATGCGTTACAAAGCCAAAAGCGTAAACTTCGGTATCATTTATGGCCAGGGCGCCTTTGGCCTGGCGGAAAACTTAAGCATCCCGCGTTCCGAAGCCAAAGAGATCATCGATAATTACAAGAAGCAGTTTCCCAATATCCAGAAGTACATGGATGATACGATCAATTTCGCGAAAGAGAACGGTTACGTGGAAACGTTAATGGGCCGCAAACGCTGGCTGAAAGACATCAACTCCGCCAATTTCACCGTGCGTGGTTTTGCGGAAAGGAATGCGATCAATTCACCGATACAGGGTTCCGCCGCGGACATGATCAAACTCGCCATGATCAAAATACACGAGGCTTTCAACAAAGAAAAATTCCGCTCGCGTATGTTGCTGCAGGTACATGATGAATTGGTTTTCGATGTACACAAGGATGAACTGGAAAGGGTAAAACCCGTGATCCTGCATTGCATGCAAACCGCGCTGCGCCTGCCCTGCGATATTCCTACGGATGCAGAGGTTGGGTTTGGAGAGAACTGGTTGGCAGCGCATTGAAGCGCATTACCGCTGACGGGTTGACAAATGACTATATATATTATAAGCAATAGCCACTATACTGATCATATGAAACAGTTCTCTCTTTTATTATTTTTGTTGTTGCCTTATTCTTTCTACGGCCAAACGTCTTACAAACAGAACCTGATTGATGTAGCGGTAATCAACTTTTCGGGCAAACCTGAAATACTAGATACGCTTGGAAAAAAATTATACAATTTATCTGCTGAAAATCTGCAACAGTCGGTAGTTCTAAGCAATTATGCTCCCAATGATAAATTCGAATTGGGAGAAGGCGAACTAAGTCGCTTTTATGATGGGTTCATAAGCGGCACATTGAAATCGACCGGCGGAAAATTGTTATACAGGAAAGATGTTATTATAGATGGGATGAAGGCTGTTGAATTCGAGTTTACCATTTCACCCGGAAAAGCGCAAACAGATCATGGCTTCCAACGAATCATTTACACGGATAAAGGTATTTTTATATTAAGCTATTTACTCATGGCCGGAGAGCGCGCGTCGAGGGAAAAAGAGCGCGAAATATTTTTTAATTCCTTTCAGTTCACAATTGAAAAACAGTCCATATTACAATTCACAACAGCAAAGGCAAATAAAACATATGATAATGCATTCTTGGCCGGCCAAATTGCCGGCTATGTTTTAATTGCCGGGTTGTTTGTCTTAATTATTGTATTATTAACACGTAAAAAAATAATTCACGGAAATCCCGCTAATGGGAAGCGTTGCCGTAATCATTAAAACACGCTGTGTTACCCATCGCTATTATGAAACCACTCCTCATTTATTGCTACGATGCCTACTGCGGCTGGTGCTACGGCTTCAGCCCGGTGATGAAAAAAATTGCGGCTACTTTTAATGATCAACTTGATGTAGAAGTATTCAGCGGCGGCATGATGACCGGCGAAAATACAAGGTCTATAAAAGTAATGGGGCCTTACATCCAGGGCGCCTATAAAAGAGTGGAGGAACTCACCGGCGTTCAATTTGGTGCCGACTTTCTCTGGCACATCAACAACCCCACCGAAAGCGACTGGATCATGAACTCCGAAAAACCGGCTATCGCCCTGTGCATCTTCAAAGAATTGCTGCCCGCGCTGCAACTCGATTTTGCATCGGACCTGCAATACGCGCTCAACTACGAGGGGCGCGACCTGGACGACAACGAAGCTTATCGCCACCTGTTGGAAAAATACGGCATCGATGCGGATGATTTTTACACAAAGCTGAAAAGCGCAGCGTACAAAGAAAAAGCATATTACGAATTCGCCATCTGCAAACAACTACAGGCCGACAGTTTTCCGCAAGTATTACTGCAAACCGGTGAAACCAAATTCTATTTCCTGGCAAAAGGATTTACGCCTTTCGAAGAACTGGAAGCCCGCATTAAAAACGTACTGTCAACATTGGATACGGCAACCGGTTAACCTCATTAATTTCACTTTACGCTTTGAGTTACCGGTTACAAATATTATTTTGTATGCCTTATAAATTCTAAAACTCAACTCAATGAAAAAAATTATTTTAACGTTTTGCTCAGCTACCTTTTTTTTATTCGCCTGCAACAGCGGTGAAAAAGATAAAGTGGTGGTAACCGATGGAAAAATAGAGGATGTGAAAAAAGACAGTGGCGCCGCACCGGCAGCACCCATGGATACTACGGGCATGACAAAAGCCTGGGAAGATTTTAAAACGCCCGGCGCCATGCACAAGTGGCTTGCTGCGCAAAACGGGACCTGGGAAGGCGAAGTTTCGCAATGGATGGACCCGGCAGCGCCACCCATGAAAAGCAAAAACACCATCGTGAACAGCATGATCCTCAACGGCCTTTACCAGCAATCGAAATTCACCGGCACGATGTTCGGCATGCCCTTCGAAGGACAAAGCACCACCGGGTATGATAATGCTAAAAAAATGTTCGTGGCTACCTGGGTCGACATGAGCGGTTCGGGTATCGTATATATGACCGGCAACTGGGATGAAGCGACCAAAACGCTCAACCTGAAAGGAAGGCAAACCGATCCCATGACAGGCAAAGACTGCGACATCCGTGAAGAATTAAAAATAATCGACGACAATACCCAAACCATGACGATGTACGGCCCGGGTATGGATGGCAAGGAAATGAAATTCATGGAAGGCACTTATACGCGTAAAAAATAATCGACCACTTTTAAACAAAAAAACCGGCACTCCAAAAGAGAGCCGGTTTTTAATTTATACAAAACGGGTAAATTACCAGCCATTATGAGCACTTACACCTGCAGCTCCTGCACTCATCGCTGCGCCTACTATTACGCCTGTTACCGGTGTTGCCACGCTGCCACCAATAAAACCTACTGCATCAAACACGGCGGTAGCGATCCAGCCAAATAAACGAAGCCTGAATCTTCCTTCAATTATAACGTGCTCATCTCCTTTCTCCGGGAATTCGGCTGTTGACCAGGCAAGCAGGCTATACCTCAATGTAGAACCGAAGCCATATAAAGAACTCTTTTCTTTGTCTGAAATGGAAAGGCCGCTGATGCCGGATTCCCATTCAATGATGTCTCTTTTTGCGCGCTCAAATTCAAAATCTGTTATTTTAGGATCGTATATGCCAACCAGCAGGGTTTTAAGGTATTCTCTTGATTGCCCCGTCGTTTTTGTCATTTCCATTACCGCATCCAGCGAAGGAATATCCTGCCTGATGGTTTCATAAAATGAACCGAGCTCATCTATTTTAAAGACACCGGATACTACTCTCATTTCATCCGCCCCGAAAGTAACTTCGCCATATTTGAACGATGCTTCATATACGGCCTTTGCATCCGTTAATTTATCATAAGGCAGGTTATCGGTAATAAATTTCAGGCATTGGTTGTGGTGTAAGCCCATTTCATCCATGGGGTTTTCGGGATTGGCTGCGTCACGCCATAAACTTTCCGCGCCTTTTACTTTAAGTTGCCTGTGACCTTCTTCGATCGGCGCTTCGCCTGTTGGTTCATTTACTTCGGTTTTTTTACAGGAATAAAAAAATACAGATACCACGATAATAGCCAACGCCATCAAACTTAGTTTTTTCATTTTCATAATTTTTAAGGTTAAACGGAATAAAGTACTGGTATGTAAAATAACGAATATGTATGCACGGCTATCCCGTTTATAAACGGTAGCGCATGATGATTTTAACGGTAACAGGGATTTAAAATCTTGCCAGGGACGAATAAAAAAACCGGCGTGAGCCGGCAACTAAATTTAATTGTTATGAAAGAGGGCTAACGCTTTAGATTCTTTTCGTATATTTCAATCCAATCGGCTGGCGCCATTTTGCTGCTCAATTTACCGATCAGTTCATATGGGATCTGTTCCGGCTTTTTAAAACGCAGGCAGCTTTTACCCATATCCAGTTTGCCGGGAACTGCTTTGGCATAAGCGCCTGTAAACCATTTTAGTATAGCAGGGTCCGCATAGAGGCCCATGTGATAAACCGAGATAAAATTTTTCTGTGAGGCAATGCTTAAAAAAGGCAACGGCAATTTGGGATCACAATGATAGCCCGGCGGGTAAAGGCTGTGCGGCACCACGTAACCGATCATGCCGTAACTCATCGTTTCTTTGAACCCTTTGGGTAAATTCTTTTTTATTGCCTTCCTTAGTTTCATTATGGCTGCCTTCCTGTCTTCGGGCAGCGAGTCGATGTATTCATCCGGGGTGGGAGCTGTAGATTGCATACCGTTATTTTTTAGTTACGAACCCTTGAATAATAAAAATGACTAACCTTTTTACTGTTCTCCATGCCATCGTCGATCCAGGCATGAATGGAATCCTTGTTTACCAGTTTATACACAATACGTTTGGGAAAATCATGTTCCTTGTTCTCGAAAATAAAAACATTGTCTTCCAGTGATACCAGCCGGAAATCGATGGGCATTTTTTTGTTCTGCTCTTCTACTGTCGATGTATAAAAAATATCGCGCTTTCTTTTCTTCAGGCTTACCCTTTCCGTGATGGTCGTGTCTTTCCCTTTAATAATATATGCCTTGTTCTCGAGATTGTATTTGCCAATGCGGATCCATTCTTCACCGATAAATCCTTTCTTTGTTTTCATCAGCCATTTTCCCTGCAGCGGGTATAGTTTTTTGAAATCGCCGCCGGGCGAAATTTCCATGAACGATACGGCCGTGGCAGCCAGTACAAGGAAAAAAGCAGCGGGGAATATTGATTTTTTCATGGTTAATTTCTAAAACAAAATACAGTTTTTATCGATACCCTGTATAGCAATCATTAAAATAAAAACCCTGTTACCTTACAGGCAACAGGGAATCTAACTTAACCAAAAACCACCTTCTTTAATTCTTTATGTTTAGCCGTTACCACCACCGCCACCACCGCCTCTTTGCGGGCGCGTAGCCGGTTCGATCTCGTCTTTCCATTTTTTGTATTGATCGGCCGAAAAAATATTTTTCAGCTTTGCATCTCTTTCATCGGCCAGTTTCTGCCGGTTGGCACGCATCGCTTCGCGGTCCATAGTACCGGAAGCCCTCATTTCTTCCATCGCTTTCTGGCTGGAATTAAAGAAAACGGTGAAGGCGCTGTCTACCTGCGCGGATTTAGTCGCATCCAGTTTAAAGTCAGCGAGCTTTTCCTTTATTTCCTTTACCCTTTCTTCAATCGATTTGCGTTGACCGCCCTGTGCACTGGCAAAACCAATGCTGAACACGGCAGCAAAAACCGCCAATAAGATCTTTCTTTTCATAATTTATTTAGATTAAGAGGTTACTGATAATTAGACGACGTTCTCTAAAAAAACTGTCGCCCGTGGGTTATTTTTTTTTATCTTTTTTTTCATCGCCGCCGCGCCTGTTGAATACCTTGTAAAAAGACGTGTCAAATTTCGGTTGTTGGGCCGGCGTACAAAGGTCACGGATCGAACGCATGTGCGTGAACATCCTCAGTTCGATGGCTTTTTGTTCGGCGCCCGATTGACCGGCCAGTTGTTCCATCACGGAATCGCTGAACCCGGCGGCAGCCAGCGTTTTAAACTGCTCGTCCTTGCGGTTGCGCATGCCTTCAAACGTGGCTTTCATGTTTTCGCGGTGCCGGTTGCTCAGCGTATCATATTGTGCCAATTGTGCTTTGTTGAAACCAATTTCTTTTTTCAAAAAAGAAGCGATCACCGCTTTCCGGTCGGGCCTTTCAGGATGTGCATCTTTCTGCATCAAAAAGAAGCACAGCATCGCGATGTTGCTCACCAGCAAAATACCGATGATGAGCAGCAATACTTTACTTTTATTTTGTCTGTCGGGCATCATGGCTGAACGTTTTCTGAATCATAAATAGTGGCTACGGTGTAGGAAAAATCATCGCCCTGGCTGGTAGCGGCTACATTCGACTGGCGGCTTTGATTGCTCACCACCACCATCATGTTGGCCACGATCACCAGGCACAGTACGATCGCTACCACCGGCCTGCTCAGGAACCAGACGGCTTTTTCCCAAACCGTTACTTCGCGGGTATTCATGCGTGCATGGATGCGGGTGAGCAGGTAAGGTTCCGGCGTTGCAGGTTGCATACCGTCCATGCTGTTCAATGCCGCTTCCACCCGCTGTTGAATAAGGTCCTTCTTCTGCATCTTATTAATTATTAAACTTTGATTCGTAATAGGTACTTAAAATTTTCTTCAGGTTCGTTCTTCCCCGCGCCATCAGTGATTCCACGGCGGTAACCGTTGTATCCATGATCTCCGCTACTTCGTTATAACTGCGGCCTTCCATTTTATGCAGCGTAAACGCGATGCGCTGGTTGTCCGGCAATTGTTTCAATGCTTTAAAGAGTGATGCGGCGTTTTCCTTGTTTTCCAGTTGCACGCCCGGGTGATCGAATTCCACCGCGGGCACCGTTTCTTCCCCGCTGCTGCCAAACAAGGCCTGCACAAACCCGAACCGCTTCTTCCGCTTTTTCTTTTTTTCCAGGTCCAGCGCTTTGCCCAGCGTGATGCGGTACAGCCAGGTCGAGATCTTGGAAGCGCCTTTAAAATCCGTTAGCGACTGGTATGCCTGTATAAAAACTTCCTGTGTTATGTCGTCCGCATCATCCTCGTTTTGAACGATGCCCAGCGCCGTATTGTACACCATCTTTTCGTACGCATCCACCAGCTTGCGGAAAGCTGCCTCATTCCCCTGCTGTAGCTGTATCACCAGTTCCTGTTCGGCGTTGTTCAAAACATATTGTTTTTATCGCCTAAATTAATCAAAACTGGCCACCCGGCCCACCTGGTCCGCCGCCCCTGAAATTACCGCCGCTATTGGTACTGGCTTTGGCCGTACCGAAATTTTTGAGGTTGTAAGTAAAGGTGAGCATGAAGTATTGCTGCAATACCTGGCTCTGCACATCTTCAATGTAAGCTTCCGTAACGGTCCTGGTGATGCTTTGATTTTGCTTCAACAGGTCAAATACAGAGAGCTTCAGTTCACCGGCATTGTTCTTCAGGAATTTTTTACCGATCGCTGCGTTCCACAACCAATAGCTTTGGTTGAGGCCGGCGCTTAAACCTGTATAAGTTTGATTTGAAATATCGTTCTGTATGAACCAGCCTTTTTTGTTCAGCAAATTCAAGGTAAGATTCGTTGCCTGGTTGATATAATTGTTATTGGTCGACCTCGTATTCACCGTTCTCGTATTGTTGAAATTAGCGGTATAGGACAGGTTGAAATCAATGTACTCGCTGATGTTGCTCACCAATGCTACGCCCCCGGTATATACATAATTGTGCGTGGTGGTAGCGGCATAATTCACGAGGCCCGGCAGTTTCGAGTAGTTGAAACCGGCTGTGAGGTTCAAGGTCGTTTTGATCGGCTTGATCGGCATGCTGTAGTTGAACAAACTGCGCAGGCTTTTGTAACCGTCCAGGTTTACCGGTTTGGTCAGTTGCGATCCCTGTTTCAGCACGATGCCGTTCTGGATGGTCGAATCCGCGCCCGCAATGTACGTAGCGGTAGAAATATAATCGCTGGCCGATTGCAGGAACAGGTTGGCAAAAAAGCTCCTGTTCGTTTTTGAATTGGTATAGGTATAACGGCCGGAAAGAAAATGTACGTAAGATTGTTTCAGCGCAGGATTGCCACTGCTTACCCGCAAAGGGTTGCTGAGGTTCACCACGTCCTGCAATTGCGTTACCGAAGGGAAATTGGTAGAAGCCCTGTAGAAAGCGCGGATGTTGCTGGAGGGCGACAATTTCTTCCGCCACATGGCATTCGGTAAAAAGTTGGTGAACGATTGGTTCACGGAGGTAACGCTTGGGAACACGCGGTCGCTTTCCAGTTTGGAATGCTGGAAATTTACGCCCACGGAAAAGCCTTCGTCGCGGCTTTTATTGAAACGGTAATTAATACCCGCGTTGTGGGTGGTTACGGTGTTGTCAAATTTGTTGGACAGCGTTGTATCGAACACGGAATACTTTGCACCGTCATATAAAAAGGTTTGTTGATTCGCTTTATTTTTTTGTACCGAAGGCGTGTAATCTATTTGAAGCTGCCCGTTCTTACCGATCGGTTCTGTGTAAGCAATGTTACCGCCGATGGTGGTACCGGTTGTGGGGTTGTCAGTAAATTGGTTTTGTGTTGAATCGGTGATCACGCCGGTGCTGTCGAAGAAACGGTAAAAAACATCGTTGATCGATTCGCCGTTGTTTTTAGTGAAAGCGGTATTCAAACCGAAGGAGATTGAACGGCCCCTTTTTGCAAAAGAGTGGCGGAAGAGGATGTTGTTCCTGATGTTGTAACCGTCGCGATCCGTATTGTAACGGCCCGTTGAGGTGTTCACCGAATCGTTCTCGCCGTAAAAAGTTTTCAGGGAAGAAAAAGAAGTTGACTTATTGTTTTGAAAACTGATATTGGGGATGATGAAAAGCGTGTTGCTTGAATCGATCTTGTACTCGAAACGCATGTTCAGCCGGTGGTTGGTATTTTTCGTTACCGTATTGCTGTTCTGCGTACTGAACAGGTTTTTGCCGTTGGCGCCGAAGGTTTCGGTATTTATTATAGACGAGTTGTTGTTGGTGCTGTTGTTGAAAAAATAACTGCCCGATACATTTATCTTAGGAGTCCATTTATCATTGTAATTGATACCGAATGCATTGGTTCTGCTGATGCCGCTTGCTTGTCCCACCTGGAAATTATCGGTGCCGCCGCCCCTTCCGCCGCCGCGGTTACCGCCGCCACCCCGGTTGCCGCCGCTGCTGGTAACGCCCAACAGGTCCTGCGATCCAAAATTTTGCTGGTTTACATTATTAAAATTACCAACGAGCGAAATGCGCCGGTTGCCTTTAAAAAAGCTGATGTTGCCCCCTGCCATGTACCGGTTGTCGGTACCATAGCCCGCATAGGCACGTCCAAACTGGCCGTTCTTGATGCCCGACTTGGTAACGATGTTGATGGCTTTGGTGCTGTTGCCATCATCAAAACCGGTCAGTTGTGCCTGGTCGCTCAGCCTGTCGAATACCTGTATCTTTTCGATCACGTCGGAAGGTAAATTTTTCAAAGCCGCAGAAGCGTCATCGCCAAAAAAGTCCTTGCCATCGATCGTTACTTTTTTTACCTGTTCGCCCAAAGCGGTTACCGTACCATCCCGGCCCACCGTAATGCCCGGCATTTTTTTGATCAGGTCTTCCGCGGTCGCATCCGGATTTACCTTAAACTGGCTGGCGCTGAATTCGGACGTATCCGCTTTTTGCCGTACCGCCGAAGCCTGCGCTTTTACGATCACTTCGCCGAGGGTTGAATTATTTTTTTCTATGGAAAAAGTAATGGGTTCCTTGTTGCTGGCCTGTAGGGCAATGCGCTGCGAAATGGCCACGTAACCTACATAACTGGTGGTAAGCGTATAAGCCGTGGGGTTGAGGTTGCTGAATTTGAAATCGCCTTTTGAATCGGTGGCCACCTGCTTTTTATCGGCCGGATCTTTTTGGGAAACGAGCGTAACGGTGGCGCCCGCGATGGGCGTATTGTCGGTTTTGTCAGTTAGTTTACCGGTTAAAACGATGTCCTGGCTGTAAGCAAAGCCTGTTGCTGCCGTTAAAATCAATAATGCCAATAGTCTTTTGATCATAAGTTTCGTGTTGTATAGGTGATTAGACGACCTTTTTAAACAAAACTGTCGCTGGAAGGAATATATTTTTAAAATTGAATATCATGCCAAAAAAAAGTTAAAAGGCCCTAGCTAAACCATTAATAACCAGCTAAAAACAGATTCTGTAGCCCCTGTTTGCATTTTTAAGGTTAACTTACAGCCCTAAAAAAATATCGACTATATGGATTATAACAGATTAGTTTCCGTGACCGGCTTAAGCGGTTTATTCGAATTGATGTCATCGAAAGCTGATGGCGGCGTGGTTCGTTCCCTGGAAGACAAGACCTCTAAATTTGTAAGCACGCGCATTCACAATTTCTCGCACCTCGAAAGCATTGAAGTATATACGACAAAAGATAATGTTAACCTGGTGGAAGTATTTGAAGCCATGAAGGCGAGCAGCGAAGCATTGCCAGATGGCAGCGATCCAAAAGCCATCAAAGCTTATTTTGAAAAAGTATATCCCGAAATGGATTTCCAGCGGGTGTATGCGAGCGACATGAAGAAGATGGTAAAATGGTTCGCGCAACTGCAGGCCAATAATGTAGAGATCAAATTATCCGAAGAAGGTGCAGAAGATGCGCCCGAAGCTACTGTTGCCAAAGCAAAGCCTGTTGAAGCAAAGGCCAGCGCTGTAAAAAATGCACCTGCAAAAAAAATAAACACGCCCCGCAAAATGGCTTAATGCCTTTGTAACGAACCGCAGCCTGCAACCCGCAATTGCGGTTCGTTCTTTTTTCTCCTGCCCGTACAGGTTGATCTTTCATTTTCAAATGTATCCTCATGTATTCTGCCGATATACAAAAGTTGCCCCGCCATTATATGCCCCGGGATTTTACACTGACCGATTGGCCATCCGTAAAACCGTTCTTTGAAGAATTGCTGGAACGCACGATCAATACGCCCGCTGAGCTGGAGCAATGGCTGAAAGACCAGGGCGAACTGGAAGCCGTGGTAAACGAAGATGCCTGCTGGCGGCAGATAAAAATGACCTGCGATACGGAGAACAAGGAACTGGAAGAAGCCTTTAATTTCTTTTGCCTCGAAATTCAGCCGCAGGTACAACCTTATGCCGATGCGCTCAATAAAAAATTATTGAACCACCCGCTGGCAGCGGAATTAGACGCATCAAAATATTTCACTTACCTGCGCGGCATCAAAAAATCCGTAGAGCTTTTCCGCGAAGAGAACATCCAATTGCAGGCCGACCTGGCCGTGATGCAACAGCAATACGGCGTGATCACCGGCCAGATGATGGTAACGGTTAACGGTACCGAATACACGCTGCAACAGGCGGCGAAGTTTTTGGAAAGCCCCGACAGGGACCTGAGAGAAGAAGTGTATCGCAAAATGCAGGAGCGGCGTTTGCAGGATAAGGAAACGCTGGATAACCTGTACACCGAATTGGTACAGAAAAGAAATACCGAAGCGCTGAATGCCGGCTTCGGTAATTACCGCGATTACCGTTTCAAACAACTCGGCCGGTTTGATTATACGCCGGAAGATTGTTACCAGTTCCACGAAGCGGTGAAGCAGCACGTACTGCCGCTGGTCAATATCATCTATCAAAAAAAGAAAGAAAAACTGGGACTGGATACTTTAAGGCCCTGGGATACCGAAGCGGAACCCGCAGGCACTATGGCTTTGCGGCCTTTTGAAACGGGGGCCGAACTCGTAAATAAATCCATCGAATGTTTTAATAAGCTGCGGCCTTTCTTCGGCGACTGCCTTAAAAAAATGCAGGAGCTCAACCACCTCGACCTGGAAAGCCGCAAGGGCAAAGCGCCCGGTGGCTACAATTGCCCGCTACCCGAAAGCGGTGCGCCGTTTATTTTTATGAATGCAGCCGGGCAAATGCACGACGTGACCACCATGGTACACGAAGGCGGCCACGCGGTACATTCTTTTTTGGCGCACCCGCTGGAACTCACCGGCTTCAAGGAATACCCGATGGAGATCGCGGAAGTAGCCAGTATGGCCATGGAACTGTTCAGCATGGATGAATGGGAAACCTTTTTCAGCAACCCGGCCGAACTGGCGCGCGCAAAAGAGCATCAACTGGAAAGAGTGATCAGCATTTTCCCCTGGATTGCTACCATTGATAAATTCCAGCACTGGATATACACGCACCCGGCGCATACGGTGGAAGAAAGGACCGCTGCCTGGACGGCCATCCTAAAAGAATTCCAGGACGACGTGATCGACTACAGCGGGCTGGAAACCTACCGCAGCAACGCCTGGCAACGGCAATTACATTTGTTTGAAGTGCCTTTTTATTATATCGAATACGGCATTGCCCAATTAGGCGCCATCGGCATGTGGATGCAATACAGGAACAACAAGGAACAGGCGCTGGATAATTATTGTACGGCTTTAAGCCTGGGTGGCACCAAAACCCTACCGGAATTGTACAAGGCGGCAGGATTGGAATTTGGCTTCGCTCCGGAAAAGATCAAAACGCTGATGGACTTTGTGAAGGAGCAGGTGGATTGAGCTACTGGCATTCGTCGCACACACCGGTGATCACCACTTCGGTATGTTTCTGCCGGTAACCTGCCGGCAGCTTCACTTTCGGCACGATCACCTCTTCGAGGCAAACGGTTTTGCTGCAGTCATCGCAGATAAAATGCACGTGGTTGTCGTGGTGATGGCCCGCTTCGCAATTGTCTTTACACAGCGCATACAGGATCGAGTTGTCCGTGGTAGGAATGTGATGGATGATGCCCTTTTCAACAAAGGTTTGCAGGGTCCTGTAAACTGTTACGCGGTCATAGGTTTCACCGGTGTTCTTTTCGATGTCCGCATGCGCCAATGCGCCCGTACTGTTGATGAACAATTCGAGTATTTTTTTCCTGCTTTCCGTTACGCTAAGCTGGTTCTTCTTTAATATCTCCAGGAAATTTTCCATCGTGTAGCTTTTAATTGGGATTGTTGTTGAACCCGTTCATAAAACGTTTGCTGGTCACTTTTTCTTTCAGCAGGCCTTTGATGTCGGTGATCATTTGTTGCACTTCTGTTTCATTCAGGCCGTCGTACACCATACCGCGCACCCTTCCCTGGTTGTCCACCAAGGCAAAGAACTGCGTATGGATGAACTGGTCGGCGATGTTTTGCGCAGGATCGGGTTTGTCGTTGTCGATCTGGTAGGCTTCCCGCGCCATTTTGTACAACATCTTTTTATCGCCCGTTAAAAAATACCAGTTGGGATTGCTGTTGTGCAAGGTAGCGCTATCGGCAATCTCATAGGACCCGTCTTTCGTTTTCACCAGTTCGCTGTTGATCATCTTTTGTTCATAAGCCTTCAGCAGGGGCACCGAATCCGTTTCGGGCATGCAGGTATGCGACAGGATCATAAAGTTCGGTTCGTCTTTAAAAAGGTCGAACACGCGGCGCATGTTGGCATTCATCCGCGGGCAGATGCCTTTGCAGGTGGTAAAGAAAAATTCCGCCACGTATACTTTGCCTTCTGTTTTATCATTGGTAAACGTTTTACCGTTCTGGTCGGTAAACGAGTACGGCGGGATGTTCGGGTTTCTTACTGCCAGCAGCGATTTGGACATATCCTGGTCGTGGAAAACGAAATACAGGAAACCGGTGATCAGTACCACGCCAAAAACCCCATACAAAACCAGTTTCCGCTTCATAAAATAATTTTTGCAAAGTTACTGCAAGCGGCTCATTTAACTAGCTCCTTTACCCGGGCGCGGTGAATTATTCTGTATTTTTACCGGCATTTAACATAAAGCAATCATTACCGGCGGCCGCCGTTTACCAAATATGAAATTAAAGATCAACTGGGATGCGATGGGTATAGCCACTTCTGTTGCCTGCGCCATACATTGCGCCCTGTTACCGGTGATCGTGACGAGCCTGCCTGTTTTTGGCGTTAACATCGTGCACAATGCCGTTTTTGAATGGGCGATGATCGGCCTGGCGCTGTTCGTGGGGTCTTATTCTTTGTACCATGGTTTTACAAGGCACCATCGTAATTACAGTCCTTTCTTTTTATTCATTTTCGGTTTTTCTTTTTTGGTGCTGAAGCAGTTCATCCCGGGTTACGAATACGCGTTCCTGGCGGTGGCAGTGATCCTCATCATCAGCGCACATTATTACAATTACCGGCTTTGCCACCGCAGCAGGTGCGCGTCGCCGCATCATAAGCACTGATAAAAAAAGGAATTTGAAAATATGAAAATGGCTCAATGTGAAAATAAGCGGCGTGAAGAAATGTACATTAGCGATCTGTAGATTAATCAAAAATTTAAATACCATGATCATGAAAAGAGTCATCCTGCTTACCTGCTTCTTTTTCTCGATGTATGCTACACATGCGCAATCAAAAGATGAAAACACCATCCGTACCATATTAGCCACGCAAACGAATGCCTGGAACAGGGGCGACCTGGAAAAGTTCATGGAAGGTTACTGGCGCAGCGATTCGCTGATGTTCATCGGCAAAAGCGGCGTTACCTACGGCTGGCAGAATACGCTCAACAATTACAAAAAAGGTTACCCCGATACGGCTTCCATGGGCCAGTTAAAATTCGACATCCTGCAAGTAAAACGCCTGTCGGTCCTCTACTTTTCCGTTGTGGGCAAATGGCAACTCACCCGCAGCATCGGCGATGTAGGCGGGCATTTCACATTGCTTTTCAAAAAAATTAAAAACCAATGGGTGGTGGTTTCGGATCACAGTAGCTGAGAAGGTTTAAGAGTTTAGAGGTTTAGAGGTTTAGGGGAGAATGAGGACGGGATGCTCTTTTCTAGTTGAAGATTGTTGAAGTTGTTGAAGATGGTTGAAGGAGACAAGAAACCGTTTAGGGTGTTTAGAGGTTTAGAGGTTTATTGGAAACGGATGTTACTAGCTCCCCTCTCTTCCAGGAGAGGGGTTGGGGGTGAGGTTAAATCTTACTTCTTCAATATTAATTGTTTCAAAGTCTCCATTTCTTCCGCAGGTGCCAGATCAGCACGATAAGGCTGCTGAGTAAAAAGCAATAGTACAGCCAGTTTGGCCAGTGCGGCTGGCCCTCAAAAAAAGCGAAACCTTTGTAGATGCCGGTGAATACGTTCACCATCATCCAAAGCAATACCAGCGATATCGTTTGCATGATCCTTACCAGGAAATCCCGTGTTTCATCTTCCATTCCCATAGTTCGAATTTAATACCTTTTTGACCAGGATCAGGACTGACTTTGCTGATTATCCTGTATTAGCGCTTCAACTTCCAACAACTTTCAACCATTCCTTGAAAGCCGTTGATCAGGAGACCAAACGGCGGAAGGTATAAACGCTTCGCCTTCTAAACCATCTAAACTTCCTAAACCCTCTAAACCCATAAGATCTCCTTCAACTACCTTCAACAACTTTCAACCTTCAACCTTCAACTTTTAATCTATAACCTACTTAAAGAGCATTCTCCTGAACCCCACACTATCCCCGTTGAATACATTAAAATCCACGTTAGCATCGATGCCGTTCACGTGGCCGGTTTCGTTGTGTTGCCAGAAGCTCCAGTTACGGCCGATGCGCGGCTTATCCTTTTGTAAATAATGCGCGATCCACAAAGGATAGCCGTCGAAATCTGCGCCTAAAAAATTGTTGTAAAAACCTACGTTGGTATAAATGACAGGCTTCATTTTATAATATTGTTCGATCCGCAGCAACCAGTCTTTCGCCCTTTGCCTGATGTCTTCCACTGAAGCGCCATTTGTAGTCTCTATGTCCAGCACCGGCGGCAGATCGCCCTTCTGGAACCTGACCGTTTCGATGAAATTTTCCGCCTGCGCCTTGCCACTTTTACTCGCGATAAAAAAATGATAGGCGCCCCGGGGCAACCCCGACCGGCCACATTGACGCCAGTTGTTGCGGAATTCCTCGTCTACGCTGCCCAGGCCTTCCGTAGCCTTGATGAAAGCAAAACCGATCTTCACTTTTTTGATCTGCATGGCTTTTACATCGGTCCAGTTGATGGTACTTTGGTGGCGACTTACATCGATGCCATGGATTTGGTATTGCTCGGGAATGTCGATGCCAAAACCGGGATAGCGCACAAATTTCGGCCCGCTTACATATTTATTGATGTACAATACCGCGGCAAACAGTCCAACGAGGAAAAGAATGAAAAGGAAGATATTCCGGAAGCTGTTTTTCTTTTTACGCGCCAAGTTTTGGGTAACCAGTGTTTTACAATGGAGCGGCACCGGTAATACCACTCAAATTTCAGTGAATTGCGCTTACCCATTTGATAAAATTTTGTGAAAGGGCAATAAGGCTTTCCCATGCCCGTTTACAATCACACCCCCTTTTGTAACACTTAATTGAACGAGCGCATGACAAGATCAAACAACAGGTTCGGAAAATACACAGCGGCCTTTTTTTTATGCATCGCGGGCATGGTGTACAATGCTACCGCCGGCAACTTTACAGACAGCACAAAAAAGAAAACCCAACTGGCGGCGCTGAATAAAAAAACGAAGGTTGAATACACGACCATTCCTTCCAATGTATTGTTCCCCGAATCGTTGAATGGCAATGAAGAAGAAACGCTGGAATACATTGAAAAATTTGCTGCCAACCGGCGGGCTTACATCATTCGCACGTACAACCGCGGGCAAAAATTTTTCCCGAAAGTAACCGGCATCTTTCAAAAATATAATTTACCTGCAGAGCTGAAAGTATTGATCGCGCTGGAAAGTGCCTTCAACGGCAACGCCATCTCCAAAGCCGGTGCTGTTGGTTACTGGCAGATCATGGACGAGGTGGCGCGGGAATACGGGTTGAAATATGCTACCAAAGGCAAAGCCGCAGAAAAGAAAGTGATCACTAAAAAAGGAAAGAAGGTCACCAAAACCATTCCGTTGCGCGACGACAGGAAGAACTTCAATAAATCGACCTATGCCGCCGCCCGCTATTTAAAGGACCGCAGCCGCAACCTCGACAACGACCTGCTGCTGATGGTGGCCAGCTACAACTGCGGCGTGGGCAATGTATGGGACGCGATGGCAAGAACCGGCAAACCGAACCCCGACTTCTGGGACGTAAAGCCTTACCTGCCCGCCGAAACGAGGGCTTACGTGATGAACTTCATTACGTTGAACGTGATTTTCCACAACTACGAAAAATTCATCAACAACAGCCTCAACTTCCTGCCCGTAAAAGTAAAACTGGAGGAAGCGTCGCAAAGTCTCGCGGAAGCGGAAGCGAAAAACACCCGCAGGACGCTTTGATAAACATCCCTTTTCGAAAACACGGTTGGCCGGGCATAGTTGATAATACAGTAATTTTACAGCGTGCCTGCATTCAACCGCAACGATACGATCAACCTTTTAAGTAAGCTCACGCTGCGCCGTTTGTGGAACGGCATCAAGGTATTTGCCAGCTTCCAGTTAAGCCGCATCAGTAAAAAGCCTGTACAGTGGGGCTACCCGGTTTCCATTTCATTTGAGCCGACCACTTCGTGTAACCTGCGTTGCCCCGAATGCCCGAGCGGGCTGCGGGAGTTTACCCGGCCGACAGGCATGCTCAAAAAAGATTTCTTTACTACTACCATCGACGAGATCCATAAGGAATTGTTGTACCTGATCTTTTATTTCCAGGGCGAGCCATACCTGAATCCCGATTTCCTGGATATGGTGCAGTATGCGTCTTCCAAAAACATATACACGGCTACCAGCACGAATGCGCATTATTTAAATGATGCGAATGCAAAACGAACCGTGGAGAGCGGGCTCGACCGGCTCATCATTTCCATCGACGGTACCACGCAGGATGTATACCAGCAATACCGCGTAGGTGGGAATCTTACAAAAGTGATGGAAGGCGCCCGCAACATTGTAAAATGGAAGAAAGAATTGAAAAGTAAAACGCCTTTTGTTTTTTTCCAGTTCCTGGTGGTGAAGCACAACGAGCACCAGATCGAAGACATTAAAAAGCTGGCCAAAGAGATCGGCGTGGATGAAGTGCGTTTTAAGACCGCGCAGGTATATGATTACGAAAACGACCCCAACAACCTGATCCCTACCATCAGCAAATACAGCCGGTACCATAAGAACAAGGATGGCAGCTACGTTGCAAAGAACAAGCTGGCCAATCATTGCTGGAAAATGCAGCACGCCAACGTGATCACCTGGGATGGATTGGTGGTGCCCTGCTGCTTCGATAAAGACGCCACGCACCGCCTGGGCAACCTTAAGAACGAATCTTTTAAAGCCATCTGGCACAACGACAATTACAAACAATTCCGCAGTGAATTAAAAAAATCGAGGAAACACATCGACATCTGTGCCAATTGCAGCGAAGGGGTTTCGGTGTGGCAATAGGATCAGGATTTACAAAATTTATGGATTTGCAGATTTGTGCATTTTTTTTAATGGCTCTTTTATAGAATTCCTGCCCGTTTTATCTTACTTCCCAACACCAAACTCCAAACTCCAAACTCCAAACAACACCCTCCAAACACTAAACAAAAGAAATTATATTTACTCTATGAACGCAAATTTTAACGACCGGCTGCGGCAGTTGCTGCTACTGGCATTGATCATCCTCCTGGGCTTCCTTTTCATCGGGCAACTGTATATTTTTTTACCGGGCCTGCTGGGCGGCATAACACTGTATATACTTAGCCGCTCGCTGTATTTCAGGTTGATATTCAAAAGAAAATGGAAGAAAGGCTGGACGGCGCTGCTTTTTCTCGTCGGCTACATCATCCTCATTTCCATACCCGTTTATTTTGCGATCAAACTGGTAACCCCCAAGATCAACGAGGTGATGAACAATACCGCCGCGATCACGAAAGGGCTGCAGGTTTTTTCCGATAAGATAGAAAAGGCAACCGGCGCCCAGTTGTTTACGGCTCAATCCACCAGCAACCTTACGCAAAAAATATCCGCCATATTACCCGGGCTGCTCAACAGCACGGCGAACATACTCACCAACCTCATCATGATGTTCTTCCTGCTGTATTATTTACTGGTGAGCGGCCGCGAAATAGAACGGTACCTCAACCGCATCATCCCGCTGAAACCGCAGAACATCGACAAGCTGGCCAAAGAAACGAAACTCATGATCCGCGCCAATGCACTCGGTATTCCCATCATCTGCATCATACAGGGTTGTACCGCCGCGCTGGGGTATATGATCTTCGGCGTGGACGATTGGGCCATGTGGGGTTTCATTACGGGCGTATTTGCCTTTTTCCCCATCGTGGGTACCATGATCGTGTGGGTGCCGCTGGTGCTTTTCCTGTTTGCCTCCGGCGAATCATGGATGGGTACCTGGCTCACCGTTTACAGCATCGTGGTAACCGGCAATGTGGATTACATCACCCGGCTGGGCTTGTTAAAAAAACTGGGCAACGTGCATCCTGTGCTCACGGTAATCGGCGTGATCATCGGGCTGGGCATGTTTGGTTTTGTAGGATTGATATTCGGCCCCTTGCTGGTAAGTTATTTCATCGTATTGGTTAAAATATACATGAATGAATTTACAAAGGAAGATGGGGAGACAACGCACGCTTAACCGGTTTACCGGCAGGAACGGCTCCCATCTTAGCCGCCGAAACGTTATTTTTGTATAAATTTCCCCCCTTGAGCATAGAAAAAGACATTAACCAGAAAAAGTTCAGGAACGAACACCAGAAAGTGATCATCAACCTGATTTATACGTATAACTGGGTAACCGAGCAATCAAAATCCATTTTAGAAAAAGGCGATGTAACAAGCCAGCAGTTCAATATCCTGCGCATTTTACGCGGCGCCGGCGAACCCTTGTCCACCTTACAAATCCGCCAGCGCATGCTCGATAAGATGAGCGACACCAGCCGCATTGTGGACCGGCTCATTGTAAAAGGGCTGGTAAAGAAAACGGTTTGCAAAACCGATAAACGGCTGGTGGACGTAGCGATCACCGACAAAGGAAAAAAACTGTTAGAGAAACTCGACAAGTTTGAAACCGAAATGGATGCCATCGCCGGTAGCCTCACCGAAGCCGATGCAAAATCACTCAACAAGCTGCTGGACAAGATCCGCAATTCGAACTGATACCAACGATGCTAAAAAACAGCCTGCTGGCCGCCAGCTTTATTCTTTTCTCGTTAATGGTAACTGCGCAATCCAAACCCGAATTTCGCGGTGTATGGATCGCCACGGTGGACAATATCGACTGGCCGCCCAGGAATAATTACAATTCCGATTCACAAAAAATAGCGTTCACCCGCCTGCTGGATATGCACCAGCGGAACGGGCTCAACGCAATCGTGGCCCAGGTGCGGCCCTGCACCGATGCTTTTTATCCTTCCCCCTACGAGCCCTGGAGCGAATGGCTGACCGGCAAACAGGGACAACCGCCGTTGCCTTATTACGACCCGCTGGAATTCATGATAACGGAAACGCATAAACGCGGCATGGAATTCCACGCGTGGATGAACCCTTACCGCGCCGAATTTAATGTGCGGCGCAACGCGCTTTCGCCAACGCACATTGCGCGGCTGAAGCCGGAATGGTTTTTAACTTATGGCGAACAACGTTATTTTGATCCCGGCAATCCTGAAGTACAGCAGTATGTAACGAACGTGGTAAAAGATGTGGTGAGCCGGTACCCGGTGGACGCCATTCATTTCGACGATTATTTTTATCCCTACAAGATTCCCGGCAAAGAATTTCCCGACTATGCCAGTTATAACAAATACGGCAAGGGACTGAAAAAAGACGACTGGCGCCGCAGCAACACCGATTCCATCATCCGCATGCTGAGCGTTGCCATCAAGGCGGAGAATCCCAACTGCGAATTTGGCATCAGCCCGTTTGGCGTATGGCGCAACGAAGACAAAGACCCGGTGAACGGTAGCAAAACCATGGGCGCGCAAAGTAATTACGACGACCTGTACGCCGATATTTTATTGTGGCTGAAAAACGGCTGGATCGATTACGTAGCGCCACAACTGTACTGGGAGTTCTCGCACCGCGTAGCGCCTTTTCAAACCCTGCTGGATTGGTGGAGTACGCATACCTATGGCAAAAAATGCTACATCGGGCTGGCCATTTACCGCGCCGGCAGCAATGCCGCCTGGAAAGATAAAACACAATTGTTGCGGCAAATAGAAGCGCTGCGCAATACGCCGAACATCCAGGGCATGGTATTCTTCAGCAGTAAAACCTTTGAAAAAAACCCTTACGGCTGGAGCGATTCCCTGCGGCTGAATTATTTTAAAGAGGCGGTGAAAACACCGTAGTTTTTTTTACCTGCGATCTTCCATCTAATTTCTTTCCATCTTACCTCTTCCATCTAAAATCTAACTCCTGCATCTCCCCTCTTAATTCTTCTCAAAGCTCCCGCTCGACCACCTTGGATTATTCATCGCCCGGTATTTCCCAACGTAAATAACCAGGTTCCCATCGTCCTGGATAGCCAGCCAGTGCGAATCCGGCCCGGTAGGGTAAAATTTGTCTCCCCCGCTTTTGCTTTTGTCCACCGCTCCACCATTGGCAGCCCACCTTGCTTTGCCGGCATAATCATACAACACGAGGTTGCCGTCTTCCTGGAAAACGCAGCTTTTCATGGCTATACCGTTTGTGCCCGCATTCCATATAGGGCTGTATTTGCGGGCCGATGCAAACTTATAGATCACCAGGTTGCCATCTTCCTGGAAGATCAAACAATACCTTTTATCTGCCGAATAATACCGCTCGCCTTTTGTAAAACTGGTATTGGGTTTAAAAACACCTTGCGGCAGGGTAGTATTACCGGGCACTTTAATTCTGGGAGGCGTTTGCGCAATACATTGCCCGGCTGCCAAAAACAGTACCGCTAAAAACAATAATTTTTTCATACCTGTATTTTTTTATGTGAAGGATCAGGATACTTACAACCGCTGGTATTCATAAGTGGAAGCCAACGCGCCATTTTCTGATTTTTTCGTAGGATAACCATCTGCATTATACTCATACGTATAGGTAGCGGTACCAAAAGGATAAACCACGGTGCCTACATTATGCTTAATAGTAGAGGGAAAGAAAAATGCCACAGGGGCCGATGCATGAGAATGAGGTTTACCATCATAGCCGCTATAGGTTACTATACCGGAATAGGTGCCCGCCGGGTTGGCAGGCGTTGTATTGTATGATTTTACTTCTGTTTGATTGCCCTGCGCATCGTACTTATATTCCTGGCGGAACCCGTTGCCGGTGGAGGTGGAAACATAATTTTCAGTTACCGTGCCGGCACCATACGTATAAGTGTATTCGTCCGTTAATGTTTCAGTAACCCCGGATACGCTGTATGATTTTTTTGTACTTACAGAACCATCCGCATTGTAAGTATACCTGTTCCTGCGCGAACTGATGCTTTCGAAATCGGATGCCAGTGTATTGTTCGCGTTGTAGGTGAACGTGATGTTCTGGGCGGAATTTAAAGGATTCGAACTGCGCACCCAGGTTACCATGCGATTACTGGCATCATAGGTAAAATTAAATACAAGACCATCCGAATCGGTTCTTTTGGTCAACAGATTTTTACGTGCCGCAGGCGTATCGTTGTCATTTTTATTACAGGCTGATAACGCAACTGTAAATGCCAGGCATAAGAATAATACTCTTTTCATGATCTATGGATTTTAAATTTATTTTTTGATCAAAACGGCAAAACTGCCACCGGTAACCTGTAAGGGTTCTTTACCCGCTTCATAATTATTGCTGATGTTCATCGGCGATGCAAAATTTCCCTCTACTATCTTGCCTTCTGCCGTTTCTTTAACCGAAACAATGTTGAGGCAACCCGCTACCGCGCCCTGCCTGAAGTTGTCATAGTCCAGTACAACATCATCTTTGGTATTTTCATCGAGCAAACTGATGCCATACCCACCGGCCCCTTCACGCACACTGTTGTAAGCACCGATATTGGTTTTGCTGAAAGGGGCAAGCGTTAATAAGAAATTCATTTTACCATCCGCATCTTTTGTGAAGATCTGCAGCTTATCGTCAAAGTCGGAGTAGGTCGCTAATATTTCGCCGGGTATGGATTGCCAGGACTTGCCGTTTATATTGGCAGTTACATGCGGAACGTTGCTTTCATTGCTTACCGCGGGCGTGGCGTTTGAAGTACCGGTTTTACTTTCACCCGTACCGCTGTTGCAGGAAGTGAGGACCAGTGCCGCGAAAAAAAATTGGAGTACCGTCTTCATTGTTTTGAACTTTTTGATATTGCAAATGTTCAACCGCGGCGGCAAAATGCAAATCCCCAATAAGGGTGAACCCATGATTTTGTTATTACCTATATTGTAACATGTTTTACAAAGGGCTATGGTTATGTTTCGGGCTGGCATGCGTCTCGGCCGGCTATAGCCAGCTATACCCTTTCCGGCAGTTTACTACGAACAATGGCCTGATCAATAACAGGTGTGGGAATATAAGCCAGGACAGTGCCGGGTATATATGGATCACGTCCGACAACGGCATTTGCAATTATGACGGCCGGAAGTTTACTTTTTTCCCAGGGAAAAGATCAACCTACTATTTTTCACATACCAATACGGTCAACATATATAAAGGCCAATGTGTAATGGCCACGGATGAGGAAGGTATTGCGATGGGCCTTGGAAACAAACTTTCTTTTTATTCACCGCCCGGCCAGGTCAGCAGCCAGCTCAACTACGGGCTCTTCTTAAATGACAGCAGCACACTGGTCGCTAAAATATTTTCAACCGACCTGGAATTGTTTACCGGCAACAGGAAGACGGTCATTAAACCGCCGGCAGGCATCAGTCAAAAGATCAAAACTTTTTTGATGTTCCTTAAAGATGAAGAAGGGAATATCTGGATAGGTACAGATGCAGGTGTATACGTTTACCCTAACGGGAATTTTAATGACCCTTATGTTATACCGGCATTATCGGGTAAATATTGTAACGTGATGAAAGCAGATTTCGCAGGAAATATTTTCATTGCCTGTCAATACGATGTTTTTAAGGTTTTCAGGCAGCAGTTGAAAAAGATCAAAGCCATTCAACCCGTAAAATTTGCAACCCACAAAGCCAACATCACCGCCATGGGTTTCTTAAGAAATGGCGATATTATGGTTTCCGATTTGCCCTACGGTATTGCCATCTACCATAAAGCGCTTGGACTAAAAAAGAAACTCAGCAAACAAGGCTTACCGGATGTATTGTTCTGGGATATTTTTGTAGACCGGGAAGAAAATATATGGTTTGCAACGGAGAACGGCATCTACCGGTTCAGCAACTTCGATTTTGTAAACTACATCCCCGAGCAGGTAACAGGTGCGCCGAATATTAAAAGTGGCATCGCGTATAAAGATGATTTTGTTTTTTCCAACGGCCTGGGCTTTTTTACCGCAAAAGAAAAAAAAATTGAAAAAATACAGAGTTCAGCGAACAATTATGGGGTTAAGATAATCGCCACACCCGGTAATGGATGGTGGCTGAATGCCTATACGGACCGCAATTTTCAGCCCGCGGTGGCTACAAAAGTGGTGGACATTGTAAGAGACCGGGTCATTGAAAAAAAACAGGTTGATTACGCCGGTTACGCCGATGGGGTAATCGATATGGATAAGGTGGCGATGCTGAACAATAAAGAGATGGCTTTTTTAACCACGGATAAAAAACTGTTGCTTGGCCGTGACGATAAGGTTCAAAACATTTTGTTGCCTGCAGGATTGGACACGTTAACTTTTAACGCCATAGGCAAGGGATTTAACGAAGATGAAATTATACTTGCTGCCAATAAAACCGGTTTGTTTTATTGCAAAACAACACATAATCACGGGACCGTTCAGCTGGAACTTGTGGAGCGCATACCTTTCGGCATTCCTTTGCAAGATGACCGTTGCATACAGATCATTGCTGCGGCCGGTAAAAGGATATGGCTTGCAACCCGCAACAACGGGATAAGGATCTTCAGCAAAACCAATGATAAGTACGCCCTCTTTAAATCGCTCAGTGAACCGTTAATTTCAAGCAGTTTTATTACAACCTTGCTGGAAGACAGTTCAGGTAATATGTGGATCGGCTCCAACAAAGGCATTGACAAAGCCAGTTTTCCCGGGCAGGCCAACATTACAATAAACAAGGGCCTCTTTAATAATTTAATGAGCGGCCGGTACATTTATTTTTTAAAAGAATACTTGAACAAATTATACATTGGCACTACAGGATCCTTATCTGTTACGGACATAAATCCAAAGCTATCAACTACCGTTCCGCTTGTTTACATCAGCCACTTGTTTGTAAATAACATCAGCGCCGATAGTTTACTGGGACGGCAACCCCATACTTTTTCTCCATCAGAAAACAATTTAACCTTCGAGTTTGTATCACCCACTTTTATTGATGAGCAGCAGACCGGCTACCAGTACCAGTTGCAGGGCATCGATAAAGAATGGAGCGCTCCTGCCGGCAATTACATCATCGCCTACAGCCAGTTGCCTGCCGGTGATTATACTTTTAGGGTACGCGCCAGGAACGCGAACAGCGTATGGTCGCTAACAGACGCCAGCTTCAGCTTTACCATCAAAAAACCATTTTATAAACACTGGCTGTTCTTTTTATTGTGTGCCGCCCTTGTGATCGCTGTAGGCTACTGGCTATACCGGCAGAAAATGAATAAAGTACTGGCCATAGAACGAACACGCCGGAGCATAAGCAAAGACCTGCATGATGACATCGGTACAACATTAAGCAGCATTACCTTAATGAACGCGGTGCTAAAAAATAAAATAGAATCACAACCCGGAGAAGCAAAAAAAATGGCCGCCAAAATTGAAACGGCCAGCCGGGATATGATCCAGAACATGAGTGACATTGTTTGGAGCATTAATCCCAACAATGACACGATGGAAAAGCTGATCTACCGGTTACAACAATTCTGCAATGATGTATTTGACAAACCCGGCATTCAATACCAGCTCAACGTTGAGGAAGCAGTTAAATCCAAAGTATTGAACATGCAATTGCGGCGGGACATATACCTTATTTGTAAAGAGATAATAAACAATGCCGCAAAATACAGCAGGGCCGGCAATTTTTATTTAACCCTTTCTTTGATACAAAGAACCATCGTGCTTACCGCGGTTGACAATGGTATTGGCTTTGATGAAAAAACGGCAAGTAAAGGGAACGGGTTGACCAACATCAGGCAAAGGGTAAATAACTATAACGGGGACGTTAAATTAACGGCCATCAACGGTACCGCCTGGCGCATCAGCATACCTGTGTAACACCCGGCTAATTTAAATTGAATGAAATACAAAGTTTTAATTTTTGAAGACAATTTTTTGATGCAGGAAAGTTTAAAAGCTTTACTGGAAATGAACGACGACATCAGCGTTTGCGGCGTGTATGACAATGCAAAAGACATCCTGCGCATTTACGAGCAAACGCTACCCGACCTCATCATTTCGGATATTGACATGCCCGGAGTGAACGGGCTTGAAGGTTTGAAGCAGGTAAAAGGTAAATACCCCGAAGCAAAAGTGATGATCTTCACCGTTTTTGAAGACAACGACAAAGTGTTGAACGCGATATGCCTGGGTGCCAACGGCTATGTTTTAAAAAGCAGTACCGCAGATAAAATCACCGAATCCATATTCGATGTGATCAATGGCGGCGCCCCGTTAACGCCGAGTATCGCTTCCAAGATATTGCAACATTTTCCCAGGCAGCGTTTTTCAAATAGCAAGGAAATGGAATCTTTAACGGCAAAAGAAAAGGAAGTACTGGAACGGCTTGCAAAAGGTTATAGTTATAAAATGATTGCAGCCGAACTCGACAAAAGCTTTGAAACCATCCGCAGCCAGATTAAAAAGATCTATAAAAAACTCAACGTACAGTCCAATGCCGAGGCGATCATTAAGGCATTGAATAAATAACAAGGCATTAAAAATATTACCGGGAAGACGGGAAGGCGGTAAGTTATACACCAAGGGTTTCTTAAACACTTCTAAGATCTTAATTCCTGTAACAATCCTGGAGAAATATTAAATCTTACATCTTCAATATTACATTTCCCGAAGAATTATCTTTGCCTGACAATAAACCTACCACCCATGCCCGGATATGAATTTTTTGGAGCCGAAGAAAGAAAGGAAGTAAACGATGTACTGGAAACAGGCATCCTGATGCGTTATGGCTTCGACGCCCCCCGCAAAGGGATCTGGAAATCGAAAGAGCTGGAAGCCGCCATCTGCGAAACTTTTGGACCTAAACATGCACAACTCGTTTGTAATGGCACCGCGGCACTTACCACGGCCATGTGCGCGCTGGGCATCGGTTACGGCGACGAGGTGATCCTGCCCTCTTTTACTTTCGTGGCCAGTTTTGAAGCGGTGTTGAGCGTAGGCGCCGTACCGGTAATGGTGGATGTGGACGATACCCTTACGCTCGACCCTGCAGCCGTACGCGCAGCCATCACCCCCAAAACAAAATGCATCATGCCCGTACACATGTGCGGCAGCATGGCAGATATGGATGCTTTGCAATCTATCTGTAAAGAACATAACCTGGTTTTGCTGGAAGACGCCTGCCAGAGCATCGGCGCCAGTTACAAAGGAAAAAAACTCGGCACCATCGGCGATGCCGGCACTTTCAGTTTTGATTTTGTAAAAACGATGACCTGTGCCGAAGGTGGCGTGGTGATGAGCAACCGCGAAGACGTGTTCATCAAAAGCGATGGCTACAGCGATCATGGCCACGATCACCTGGGTGTTGACCGCGGCGCTGACCTACACCCGTTCATCGGTTATAATTTCCGCATCAGCGAACTGCATGCAGCGGTTGGACTGGCGCAGATCAGGAAGCTGGATACTTTCCTGGCCATACAAAAGAAAAACCACAGCTATTTAAAAGAAAGACTGTCGGAAGTTCCCGGTGTTTCTTTCCGCCGCGTACCTGACGAAGAAGGCGACAGCCGTACCTTCCTCAGCTGGTTTTTACCTACGGAACCCGCCGCCCGGGCTTTTGTTACTGAAATGAAAGCACAGGGTGTACTCGCCGGTAATTTTTACTGGTTCGACAATAACTGGCATTACATCCGCAAATGGGACCACCTGAAAAACGCCATTACGCTCAATAGTTTGAGTCCTGAACTGAAAGCCGCGGTAACGCACCATGCCAGCAAAGATTTCAGCGCCAGCGATGCGATCATGTCGCGCTGCATCTCTACCGCCATCGGCCTCGCCTGGACAGAGGAACAATTGAAAGAGAAGGGAGATAAGATGGTGGAAGTGATTAAGAAGGTGTTGAACGAACAGCAGGTAGCGGTATAAATGCAGAAGTCAAAATTCAAAAGTCAAAACCTAAAAATGGTAGCGTCCAAACTTTTAGGTTTTGACTTTTGAATTAATGAACGCTATGCCGTGGTACGTGTCTCCACGCACCACTTTAATTACCGCTCAAAATTCCTCTCTTATATCTTAAAAAATCATACTTTTTCTCGTCCATTTCATAATAAGCCGCCGAGGAGTATTTATAATCGCAAGGATCACTCACCAACTTCAATCCTTTAGATAGCGGGTTCGCATGGATATAATTTAGCTGCAGCATTATTTTCTCAGAATATAAACGAATAGCAAAGGATCACGTTGCCAAAATCATAAGCTTTGTTCCCTGCATTTACCACATACATTTCCAGCATCGCAGGAGTTGTTTTTAATAATTTTTTAAACGCTTGCGCTGTATATTTCAGGAGGGGCCCTTGCGGCAATTCTTTCCCGTTGAGGTCATTGATCCTCCATACCAGGTGAATGTGATTGGGCATGATTACAAAAGCGAAAACATCTATGCATTGCCGTTGGCTTAGGAACCTTAATGAATCAATGACATTGATTTTACAGGCATCGTCTTTTAATAAGTAATTCCACTTGTATATCGTAGCGGTCCAAAAATAAATATCGCCCCGGTTCATGTGCGACTTGCGTTTGTAAATGCAGGTTTCATGCATTATTCAAAAATAGATGGCCCGGGATTTTAAATCAAAGGAAAACAACGTGAAATATTGCTTTTTTTCTCCGCAGGTTGGTTCGTGGGGGACACGAACCAAGGCATATAGTCTAAACTTTTAGGTTTTGACTTTTTACTTTTGAATTAATGAACGCTCTTCCCTTCCAACCAATCGCATTGCTCCACGCTGCCCAGCCTGAACTTAAAAGGAATCTTGGTAACTTTTTCAAATTTTATTTCTTTCTTACAGAAATATCCCAATTGCTGTGCGTAAAAATTTGCCGGAACGGGAGCAAGGTGTAATGGAATGGATTGTGCTGCCGGGTTTGGCTGAAACGGCTTGCCGGCTTGCTTCTTGGGGAAATAATAATTAGTGGGAACGGGAGGGATTTTATCTTTTACCTGTGCGGCAAGGCCACTTACCGCAAAAATCATGCAAAAAAACAAAAATTTAGCCTTTTTATTCACTTTTGAACCTGTTTGTATGTAAATTTACGAGATAAAACCTAAAGAAGTTTGCGGGTAAAGATCAGGCCTGCAACAGCAAAAAGAACAAGCAATGGCCTTAAGTCAGGGATTATACCAAAAACAACTACAGAAATTATCACCGCAGCAGATACAGTTGATGAAACTGTTGCAGGTGCCTACCGCTATACTCGAAGAGCGCATCAAGGAAGAGATTGAGGAAAACCCTGCGCTGGAAGAAGCCGAAGAGGGCCATGAAGACGAATACGACGAATCCAAAGACGATTTTAAAGACAAGGAAGAAGATTTTGAGCCGGATGGCAGCACCGACGATTATGAGAACATCGACATCAGTGACTATGTAAAAGACGGCGATGATGAAGTGGGCGACTACCGCTTAAAAGACGACAATTACCCCGAGATCGACGATAGCCGCGTAATTCCCCACCGCGTTGAAACCGGTTTCAACGAACTGATGATGGAGCAACTCGGCATGTTGAACCTGGAAGAAAAACAACAAAAAATAGCTGAACAGATCGTGGGCAGCCTTGACGACGATGGCTACCTGCGCCGCGAGATCGCTTCCATCGTGGATGACCTGGCCTTCCGCCAGAACATCATGACCACCGAAGAAGAGATCGGC
>Ga0247804_10000057_pt1 | contig 65228 bp, 49 predicted proteins | sample UWRJL029104C1_FD_181142 | JGI IMG/M metagenome (GOLD analysis project Ga0247804, IMG submission 181142) | Plant litter microbial communities from Arlington Agricultural Research Station in Wisconsin, United States - UWRJ-L029-104C-1 | ecosystem: Environmental > Terrestrial > Plant litter >... | reverse complement strand
ACCGGCCGTTTATTACGAACACAAGGGCGTGTATGCCTTTCGCAAAAAAGCGTTGATGGATTTTACGCAATGGCCTATCACGCCGCTGGAAGCCATTGAAAAAATAGAATGCCTGCGTTACCTCGAACACGGCATTCCATTGCGCATGGTGGTAACGGGTTATATGGGCGTGGAAATAGATACGCCCGAAGACCTGGAACGCGCTGCAGGGTTGTTATAAGATACTGGTTCCTTTGCTTTGTAATTTGTAGGCGGTCGCTCAACACATATTTTCTTATTCCTGTAACTTCGCTCCAATAAAAAAAATAATATGGCATTCCGCAATTTTAAAATGGTTGGTTATGTAGTGTATGGCCGCGGGGCTTTCAACCAACTCGACGAGATCCTGCAACCCAACCGCAAGGGAGATGCACCAATGATATTTTTGGTGGATCATTTTTTTGAAGGCAAGCCGCTGGCCGATCGCGTACCTGCAAAGGGAAACGACAAGATCATTTACGTGGATGTTACGTACGAACCCAAAACAACTTATGTAGATAGCCTGGCCAATCAACTGAAAGAAGAGTTCGGTACGGTGAGTGGCATCATCGGTATCGGCGGCGGCTCGGCGATGGACCTGGCGAAAGCCGTATCGCTGATGATGACGAACCCCGGTTCGGCAGCGGATTACCAGGGCTGGGACCTTGTTCAGAAACCCGGCGTTTACAAAGCGGGTATTCCTACTTTAAGCGGTACCGGCGCGGAAGTGAGCCGCACTACGGTGTTGACGGGTCCCACGCGCAAACTCGGTATGAACTCCGATTTTACGCCTTTCGACCAGATCGTACTCGACCCTGAATTAACAACCGACACACCGGCCAACCAGCGTTTTTATACGGGCATGGATTGCTACATCCATTGCATTGAAAGCCTTACCGGCACCTACCTCAACGAGTTCAGCAAAAGCTACGGCGAAAAAGCATTGCAGCTTTGCCGCGAAGTATATGTCAACAAGTCGGGCTGGGATGCGGACAGCGACGACAAACTGATGATGGCTTCCTACGCCGGGGGTATGAGCATCGCTTATTCGCAGGTGGGCGTGGCGCACGCGGTGAGTTACGGGCTGAGTTATTTACTCGGTACCAAACACGGCATCGGCAACTGCATCGTGTTCGACCAACTGGAAGAATATTACCCTGAGGGCGTGAAAGAATTTAAATACATGGTGGAAAAGAACAACATCGACATTCCTAAAAATGTTTGCGCGGGCTTAACCGATGAACAGTTCGACAAGATGATCGACGTATCCCTCGGCATGAAACCTTTGTGGGAAAACGCGCTGGGCAAGGATTGGGAGAAACTGATCACGAGGGATAAGCTGAGGAGGTTGTATGAGCGCCTGTAATTTATTACACGAATTTTGAAGGCACGAACCTGCCTGTCGGCAGACAGGTTACACGAATGAGATGCAATTTTATTACACAGATTAGGCGAATAGGCAAGTTGCACGGATTGAACGAATGCCGCTAATTCCCTTCTCCTCCCGGGGAGAAGGGTTGGGGATGAGGCTATCATAGTTAATCTTTGAATCATTCCAAATCACAGTTCAGACAAATGAAAAATCTTTTCCATAAAGAAGCTTACGAAGAAATAATCGACCGGCTCGGGCTACTCAACAGGGCATCTGTTGGCAAGTGGGGCATCATGACGGTTTCACAAATGCTGGCGCATTGCGCTGAAGTGTTGAATGTACCGCTGCACGATAAAAAACAGCCACGGCTTTTCATCGGGCGCATCGTTGGCTGGGCCTTTAAAAAAAGGTTGTACGATGACATACCGTTCAAACGCAATTTACCAACAGCGACTAACTTCCGCATCAGCAACGAACGCGAGTTTGTAGAAGAAAAAACGAAGCTGCAAAAATTGGTAGATGAATTTTTCAACAAAGGACCGGAAGGCGCCGGCCGCCACCCGCATCCCATGTTCGGGAGTTTTACCACGGAGCAATGGGGCATGTCCATGTACAAGCACCTCGATCACCACCTCCGCCAGTTTGGTGTGTAGCGTTGCGGTTATAATTTCATAAGTCTTTCCGCCGCCGCTTCCAGCAGGGGGGCGGTTTTTGAAAAACAAAAGCGCAATACCTGGTTGTCCGTATTGTTTTTATAGAACGCGGAAACCGGGATGCTGGTCACCCCATATTCTTTGGTAAGCCTTACCGCGAAATCCATTTCTTTTTCATCACTGATGCCCGCATAACTGTACAACTGGAAATAACTGCCGTAAGAAGGGATGGCGTTGAACCGGGTCCCCTCCATTAATTGTGCAAAGTGGTCGCGCTTTTCCTGTAGCCGGCTGCCGAGCTGCATATAATTTTCCGACTGCAATAAGAATTCCGCCAATGCAAACTGTACCGGGCTGTTGCAGGTAAAGCAATTGAACTGGTGTACTTTCCTGAATTCTTTGGTGAGTGCGGCCGGCGCTACGCAATAGCCCATCTTCCAGCCCGTGCAGTCGTATACTTTGCCGAAAGAAAAACAAACAAAACTTCTTTCATACAGGTCGGGGTAGCGCAGCAGGCTTAAATGCGGTTTGCCGTCGAAGATCAGGTGCTCATATACCTCGTCGCTTAAAATGAAGATGCCGGTATCTTTTACAATGGAGCGCAAAGCGGCGATGTCCGTTTCTTCCAAAACTGCGCCGCTGGGGTTGTGCGGCGAATTGATCATGATCATTTTTGTTTTGGGCGAAACCTTTTGCTTTACCGTTTCCCAATCGATCTTATACTCCGGGTGCTTTAACGGCACCAGTACCGGTATGGCGCCGTTGATCTCAATGTTGGGAATGTAACTATCGTAAGCGGGTTCCAGCACGATCACTTCGTCGCCGGGTTGCAGTACGGTGGTCAATGCGGTATAGATCGCGTAGGTACCGCCGGGTGTAACGGTGATCTCCGTATCCGGGTTAATGGCTGCATTGTACAGGCCGCTTATCTTTTCGGCTAGCCGTTCCCGTAAGAGCGGCAACCCGTTCATGTGTACGTATTGGTTGTGGCCATTTTGCATGGCTTTGTGTACCAGCTCCACCAGGCCGGGATGCATCGGGTAGTCAGGAAAACCCTGGCCCAGGTTAATGGCCTTGTGTTCCGTTGCCAGTACGCTCATCGTGGTAAAGATGGTAGTGCCGACGTTGGGGAGTTTGCTATGTATTGAAGGCATTTTTTCGAGGTAATATTTAATAGGGAATAGTTAATATTTTTTCCGGGTTCGGTGGGATGTGGATTTTAGATGGGAGAGGTAAGATTTAAGATTTTTCAGGTTCAAGGTGTCGCCTCATCCCCAATCTCCCGAAATGCTTCGGAACAGGGTCTCTCCTGGAAGAGAGGGGAGCCAGCAACATTTCGATCTCCTTCAACAACCTTCAACCCTTCAACGCCCTCATCCCCAACCTCCCGAAATGCTTCGGGACAGGCTCTCCCCCGGAGGAGAAGGGAGCCAGCAACATTTCAATCTAACCAAACCTCCTAAACCCTCTAAACTTCTAAACGCTACAAATACTTATCCCCCTTATTCCGCTTGATCTCCGCCACATAATCCTTGATCTCCTGTTCTTTTTCTTTTTTGCAGATCAGCAGCACGTCTTCGGTATCCACGATGATGAAATCTTCGAGGCCCTGCAGCACCAGTAGTTTTTTATCGTTGGCATGTACCACGTTGTTGCCGGAATCAAAGACCACCACGTTTTGCCCGGTGACCGCGTTGCCGAAATAATCTTTTTCGAGGTTGTCATACGTGCTGGCCCAGGTCCCCAGGTCGCTCCAGCCAAAAGAAGATGGGATCACGTAAACATTGTCGGCTTTTTCCATCACGCCGTAGTCGATCGAAATGTTCACGCATTGCGGGTAGATCTCTTCAATGGCCGCTTTTTCCCCGGGGGTATTGAAACTGGTTTTACCGGCTTCAAAAACTTCGGCGATCTCGGGCAAATGATTTTCAAAAGCCTTGATGATGCTCCTTACTTTCCATACAAAAATGCCCGCATTCCATAAAAAATCACCGCTCGAAATAAAGGTTTTCGCCAGTTCCAGGTCGGGCTTTTCCGTAAAGGTTTTTACTTTGAACACGTTGTGACTTACCGACAGCGGTTCGTGTTGTATGTAACCGTAACCGGTATTGGGATGCGTGGGTTTTATGCCAAGCGTAACGAGGGCTTTCATGTGGCTGGCGAAGCCGAGGGCATCTTTACAAATACCAAGAAAAACTTCATCGTCTGCGATCAAATGGTCGGCCGGCGCACAAATAAGGTTGGCTTCCGGGTCCAGTTGCTGCAGCTTGTAAGCGATGTACGCCACGCAGGGCGCCGTGTTCTTGCGCGAAGGTTCGCAAACGATGTTTTGTTCCGGCAATTCGGGCAACTGTAAAGCCACCAGTAATTTATAATGTTCGAAAGTAACGACGTAAATATTTTCTACCGGCACCAGTTTCGCAAAGCGGTCGAAGGTAGCCTGTATCAATGTCCGCCCGGTATTGAGGATGTCGAGGAATTGTTTGGGGTAATCGGTACGGCTGATGGGCCAGAACCTGCTGCCGATACCGCCCGCCATGATTGCTACGTAATTGTTATTCATAATGCAATGCGTAAAGTTACTTTAAAATAAGGCTATCGGTCACAAACCTTATTTGACGGTCTGAATTTCTTTTGAAAGATTCTATATCATCGGGCACCAGGTAATCCGGTTTCAGGCCGAAGCCTGTATTCTTTTTATCCCTGAAACTATAAACCAGGTGGGCATAAGGGAAATACAGTTTGATGCCTGAGTTCGGCAATATGTATTCGAGCGAAGTATAGCCATTGCCGGAAGAGGAACCGCCCGTTGCTTCATCGCCAACGATTTTCCCGGTGCCGGAATTTTTTACCATCGTTGCAAAATAGGAAGCAGACGACATCACGCGCCTGTCGGTGATCACGAACACCTTGCCGGTAAAATGATATTTGTCAGGGTCCCATCTATCGATGATCGAATCCGCGACCTTATAATAATCCGCGTTGCCTTTGGTATAAAACTCTTCTTCCAGCCTTGTATTTACATCGCCAGCCGATGATCTCAAAAATCCGGGATCAAGGTATTGTGAATAAGGAACTTTGTTGATCCGGGAGATCACGTTCTCATATTCCTTAAAAGAATTTTTAGCAAGGTAGGAGTACAACAAAAAAGCGTTGTACAACCTGCCGCCGCCATTTTGCCGGAGATCGATGATGAGCGTTTTAATTGATTTTTTATAATGCAGTAATTCAAAACTGTTGGCACAAAAGTTTTCGAACCCCGACTGTTCAATATTACTGCCGAAATCAAAAGTACTAAGCCGCAGGTAGGCGTAATTTTTTTCATCGTTGCAATAAAAATTATAATCCAGGTCTTTGCTATCGTAATAATAAACCTGGTCGGAGATCCTGCTCTTCAACTCGTTGAGGTTTACCGGGTCGGCAACATGCGTTTTGGTTATGCCGCCCGTATCTTTTACCTGCAGTTTAAAAAAAGACTGTGGCCCGTATTTAAAATAATATTCCGTTCCAAAAAAGTCGGCCGCCAGTTTCGACTGTGTCTGCCGGTGCCAGCCTTCTACCGGGTTGTACTGCATAAGGTCCTGCATTACGGTTGCTACCGGTTCGCCGTTGATGCTGGTGATCTCTGTTCCTTCCGGTAAATCACAACCTGTTGCATTCACCAATAATTTATTTTCCACCCAGCACACAGGATAAGGAAAAAAGAAAGGGCGGTTATCCAGGCTGTCGTAAACCACTTCGGGAAAATCCACTTCTGTATGGGAGCAGCCGATCTCGTTGGCCAGGAAAGCCAGTTTATTGTACAGTTCGCCTTTGGTTATATTTTCAAGTATGGTATTGCCGATGCTATCGGTTAACTGGTCGAGCCTTTTTTTTGAAATGTAAAGCGAGAGCGAGGGATGAGCGGCATCAAGCACGCCTTTGAAAACCGCGAGGTCTTTTTTAGCGGCTGCTGTTGTTAACCGTTCTGCAAGGGGATCGTTGTTTTTTTTAATTTCCCTGCAACTGCTTAAAAGGCAAAGGATGGTTACAACCGAAAAAAGTTGCTTTTTCATTGCTTAAATAATACCCTCTTTCACCAGGTCATGTAAATGAATGATGCCGGCGTACATGCCATTGTCTTCTACCACCAACTGGCTGATGTTCGATTCCTTCATCTGTACCAGCGCATTGATAGCCAGTTCATCTTTGTTGATCCGTTTTGGATGCAGGCTCATGATGTCGGTTGCGCTTAATTGGTCAAAGTGTTCCGCCTTTTCCAGCATGCGCCGCAGGTCGCCGTCGGTGATGATGCCGGTAATGCGGTCCTGTTCATCCACCACTACCGCAACGCCCAGTCTTTTCTGCGTCATCTCCACGATGATGGTTTTGAGGTTGGCCGTGGGTAATACTTTGGGTTTTGGGTTCTGGGAAGAAAGGTCTTCCACCCGCATGTATAATTTTTTTCCAAGTGCGCCGCCGGGATGGTACCGTGCAAAATCGCTTCCCTTGAAGCCTTTCAGTTCCATGAGGCATACCGCCAGTGCGTCGCCCATTACCATTTGCGCCGTGGTGCTTGTGGTAGGCGCAAGGTTGTTGGGACAGGCTTCCTGTTCTACCGTTGTATTCAATACAATATCGCAATGGAGGGCAAGGTAGGAGGACAGTTTGCCCACCATCCCGATCAGCGTGTTGCCGAAATTCTTTACAAAAGGTGTTAATACTTTTATCTCGGGACTGTCGCCGCTTTTGCTGATGAGCATCACCACATCGTCCTGCTGGATCATGCCCAGGTCGCCATGGATGGCATCGGCTGCGTGCATAAAAAGCGCCGGTGTGCCCGTGCTGTTCATGGTGGCCACGATCTTTTGCGCGATGATGGCGCTTTTACCGATACCGCTTACCACGAGCCTGCCTTTGCTGGCAGAGATGGCGGTTACCGCTGCCGCAAAATCATCATTGATAAAAGCCTTCAATCCCGCGATGGAAGCAACTTCCAGCTCAATGGTGCGCAATGCGTTGGGTATGATCTGTTCGTTGGTCATGTACAGTGGCGCAAACCTACTTTAAATCAGCCATAATGCAAAAAACAGCCCTTGCCGTTCAACCATGCCGAATTGGTACTCTTCAGATTTTAGATTATCTTAATTGGTCAGAATATTTCGTTAATAAATCCGTTCTTGTTACAGGCGGTGTAATTTTGGGCGTTAACTTCGTTGCCCCCCAATAACAATTGATAAAGTTCAAGACCAAACCTATGAGAATCCAATAATATGGCAACAGTTAAACCAAAATTAAAGACGGCCAAAAAAACGGCAACGTTGAAGCCCGTCTCCCAATCTGCAAGGGAAGTAAAGGCCCGCATCGACCAGACACAACTGGCCGCCCAGTTACAATATCAATTCGGTTTCGACGGGTTCAAAGGCCCGCAGGAAGAGATCATCACCAATCTTTTATCCGGTTCCGACACGTTCGTGATCATGCCCACCGGCGGCGGCAAAAGCCTCTGCTACCAGTTGCCCGCCATCATCAGCGAAGGCGTGGCCATCATCGTATCGCCACTTATTGCATTGATGAAGAACCAGGTGGACCTGGTGCGCAGCTACAGCAGCAAAGACGACGTGGCGCATTTCCTGAACAGTACGCTCAACAAGGGACAACAAAAAGCGGTAAAGGAAGACCTGGTGAGTGGTAAAACGAAGATGCTGTACGTAGCGCCCGAAACCATGACGAAGGAAGAGAACATCGCCTTCTTCAAGGAACTCAAAATATCTTTTTTTGCCGTGGATGAAGCGCATTGCATTTCCGAATGGGGACACGATTTCAGGCCGGAATACCGAAGGCTGCGCGAGATGATGGACATGATCGATGAACACATTCCCGTGATCGCACTAACGGCTACGGCTACCCCAAAAGTGCAGAGCGACATTGTGAAGAACCTGGGGCTGCGCAATCCAAAAACATTTATCTCTTCCTTTAACCGGCCGAACCTTTATTACGAAATACAACCCAAGATCAACAAGGAACAGGCCAACGAAAGCATCGTTCGCTTTATAAAACAACACAAAGGAAAAAGCGGCATCATTTATACGCTGAACCGCAAAACAACCGAAGAACTCGCGCAGATGCTGATGGCCAATGGAATTAAGGCGGTGGCTTACCATGCGGGGCTGGATGCCAAGCTGCGGGCAGACCGGCAGGACCAGTTCCTGAATGAAGACGTGGACGTGATCGTAGCCACCATCGCCTTTGGCATGGGCATCGACAAACCGGATGTGCGTTTCGTGATCCACTATAATATTCCCAAGAGTATCGAAAATTATTACCAGGAAACAGGCCGCGGCGGCCGCGATGGCATGGAAGGCAAATGCATTTTGTACTATTCGCACAAAGACGTTGCCAAGCTGGAACACTTGATGCGCGACAAACCGCTGAGCGAGCGTGAAGTGGGTGCGCAACTCATCAACGAAACCGTGGCGTATGCAGAAAGCAGCGTATGCCGCCGGAAAATTTTGCTTCATTATTTTGGCGAAGATTACAACGATTCCAAAAGTTGCGGCCAGTGCGATAACTGCCTGCATCCCAAAGAAAAAATAGAAGCGAAAGACAACGCGGTAAAAGTGTTGAAGATCGTGAAGGCGCTGGAAGAACGTTTTACGATTGAATATGTATTGCTGATCCTGCAGGGCCGCGCCACGCCGCAGGTGAAAATGTACCGCCACGATGCGCTAGAGGTTTTCGGCAGCGGGAAAGACCAGGAGCCGTATTACTGGACCAGCCTCATTCGCCAGTTGTTGCTGGCCGGCCTGATCGAAAAAGACATCGAGGAATACGGTTTGTTGAAGTTTACGAAAAACGGGCTTGCCTTTTTGAAAAAACCGGCCAGCTTCAAGATCGTGTTGAATAATTTATTTGAAGACGCCAATGCTGATGATGAAGAAGCGGAGCAGGCGGCCGTAGCTACCAGTGCCACCGACGAAAAACTGGTGGGTATGCTGAAGGAGTTGCGGAAAAAAGTAGCGAAAGAAAAGAACCTGCCGCCGTTCGTGATCTTCCTGGAAAGCAGCCTGGAGGATATGGCTACGATGTACCCCACCAGCATACCCGAACTGGAAAAGATCAGCGGCGTAAGCAAGGGCAAGGCGATGCGTTATGGTAAACCTTTTCTGGACATGATCACGCAGTATGTGAAAGACAACGAGGTTGTTCGCCCCGACGATTTCGTGATGAAGAGCGTAGCCAACCGCAACAACAACAAGATCTTCATCATACAGAATGTAGATAAAAAGATCCCGCTGGAAACGCTGGCGAAGAACCGCGACCTGCGCATTGACGAATTGCTGGAAGAGATGGAAACCATTGTTGCCAGCGGTACGCGCCTGAACCTGGATTACGCGATCGACGAAATGGTGGATGAATACGAGCAGGAAGAGATCATGGATTATTTTAAAAGCTGTGAAACCTCTTCTTTACAGGTGGCACAGGAGGAACTGGCGGACAGCAATTTTAACTGGGAGCAACTGAAACTGATGCGGATCAAATTCTTATCCGAATACGGGAACTGACCCCACTTTCCGCCTGTTTTCAATATTTTTCAACCAGTTCTTCAGGTTTTTAACAATAAACTCCTATTTTTGCTGCCCCGAATCCATACGGAGGACGGAGATGGTGCGGTAGCTCAGTTGGTAGAGCAATGGACTGAAAATCCATGTGTCGCCGGTTCAATCCCGGCCCACACCACAAGACAGACAAGGCTTTGAAGCGAAATGCTTCGAAGCCTTTTGCTTTTGGTACAACATATTTACTTTAAATAGACCAACTACTGTAAAACAAAAACTACCGGTTCTTCAACCGGTAGTTTTTAGTTAATATTAGATGGATCTGGCTTGTTATTGGCACACGCAATAATCGAACTTCATGCCCCAATTACCGCCTGATAAATTAATACGGACACCATTTCCCCAACCAGTTTGTTGATCAACTACCTGCCCTGAAGCATTCAGTTTTTGAACTACAGCATGTGCAGCAACACAGCCACAGGTGGCACCATTCATTACAGATATCGGTACCTGGTAAGTGTAAGTGGTGATATTGTTATGTACGCCTTTGTAAGGGAACTGGCCCGGCATTGGGTTTCCAGGATTATTTACCGGAATGGCACTGCAATCACCTACATACAAATGCGTTTGTGCTAAGGTGTACCCATTCGCCATTTCGTAAGTAACATAAATGAAATTAGCATCGTTGCTTACAATAACCTGCCCTGAGTTGATAGTTTGACCAGCCACTAATGTAACAGCTGTTGGCGGGCAAGCTGAAGAATCGGGGTCATCTATCCTACCGGACATGGTTCCTCCTCCTTCGTAGCCGGTAGCTGCCGGGTAAGAAAGGGTTTGTTCTGCTTTTTCGCATGAAAAAATACTGAGGGATACTACTAACAGTAATAGCGGGAAAAATAAGGTTTTTCTCATTGGTATAGTTTTAGGTTTCAGATTGGTTCATTACTATAAAGTAAAGCTTTGCTTTATAATAATAAACAGCTTGCATGGCTGGAACGGAAAATAGACGATGATATTGCCTTTGATAATTTTAAATTTTCACCATTAATTAAAATCTTTCTTTTTTAATGATTGAAAGCCTGGTTGGTAGTAAAAAGGCATGGTAGATTTCGCAGCAGGGCCGCCACACATAAAAGAAGCCATAACCCTACAACTGGGTTATGGCTTTAGCTGCCTGGCAACTATATTAGTTATTGAGTCAATGCTTGAGTACCTACATCAGTTACTGCCCCAGTCACCACCGTCACATTTGCTTTTGAAGTATCCCTGTAATTATTTATCCCTTGGTATAAAACTGTATAACTGCCTGCATCAATGCCTCTTACCATAAACTTGCCAAGTGCATCCGGCATAGCGCTGCCGATTGTATCCACCGTATTTCTAACTACATAAATAAAGGCTGTGCTGTTGGCCGGTGATACGGTGCCTTTAATGCCTCCTGTTATTGCATCTACATATGTTCTTATCACTGGTTTCAACATATACTTGCCACTTCCTGTTAACACAATTGAACGGCTGGCATCGAAGTCGATCCATAACCTGTAATCAATATCGCTAATAAGGTCTGCATGAATGTTAAGCTTAACGCCGGACTGTTGTCCAGAAGGTGTAGTAAGCGGGTAACTAATTCCATTTAGCACTACGGAATTATTTGTACCTAATAATAAGCGTACCTGGTTGATCCTACCGGACGGAACAGTAGCTACAGCCAATAGTGTATCGTATCCGTTTCTAAAATCGAGCAGGTTGTAAATGCCTACCCGCCCAAGGTTTAATGATTGCCATCCTGATTCTGATTCTTCCGTACTATATTTTACCTGTACATCTTTAATATCTATATAAACTGCATCAAAAGCGGCAGGGTCATCCGTTAAATAAACCTGCATACGGGTTGATCCTGCATTATCATCATCTTTATTACAGCTTACAAAAGCGGCAGCGCCTAAAAGGATAGCAGCTCCCAGGAAAATAAATTTTTTCATAATTATTCGATTTTTCCCAAAGAACTCAAATCCAGTGCCAAAGCGAATGATTGTTTATAATATAAAAGCCCTATTTGGCTTACCTTACCTTAACTACTTTCTGTTTAACTAACCCGTTTTCTTTAGTGTATAATTTGCCCGACACATCTATCATTTGAATTTTAATGGGATCTGTTTTATCCCGGCTTGTATTTACTAATAAGGCTTCTTTAAAAGGGTTAGGCGTCCGGTATATACTTTTTAAAAATAGCGGTTGCTATATGCCCGCCAAAACCAAAGGTGTTGCTCATGGCATAGAACACCTGTTTGTGCTGCGCAGTTTGTAAAGTGAAATTAAAGCTGTCTTTAAATCCAGGTTCTATGTCCTTTGAGTTAATGGTCGGTGGAATAATGTTTTCCTCAACCGCTTTTATACAGGCAATGGCTTCCACGGCACCCGCTGCACCGAGTAAATGTCCCGTCATTGATTTTGTTGCGCTGATGTTCAGCCGGCTATTTTTGCCGAAAACCCTTTCAATGGCCTTCATTTCGCTGATATCGCCCGGGAGTGTTGATGTGGCGTGTGCATTCAAATAGTCAATACACGAAGCCGTTATGCCCGCATCGTCTAAAGCTGCAACCATTCCTAAATAAGCGCCTTCACCTTCCGGGTGCGTTCCTGTCAGGTGATAGGCATCTGCCGCCATACCACCGCCCACGATCTCCGCAAGAATGGTGGCCCCTCTTTTTTTAGCGCTTTCCAACTCCTCCAGGATAATGGCGCCTGCACCTTCACCCATTACAAATCCGTCGCGGTTTATATCAAAGGGGCGGGAAGCGATCCCCGGATTTTCATTGTAAGTGGAAAGTGCTTTTGATGCATTAAACCCCCCGACAGCACTTTCCGTGATGGGTGCTTCGGAACCTCCCGTGATTATCATTTCGGCTTTGTTCCACCGGATATAATTAAAAGCATCGATAATCGCCGTATTGGAAGTGGCGCAGGCTGATACCGTTGTAAAATTTACTCCCCTTAGGCCATACCTGATAGAAATAATGCCTGAAGCAATATCTACGATCATTTTTGGAATGAAAAATGGATTGAATCTTGGTGTGCCATCGCCCTGTGCAAATTCGGTTACCTGTTGTTGAAAAGTATTGATACCCCCATTCCCCGATCCCCAAATAACACCGATGCGATTTTTATTAAGGCCATCGAAATCCACATGACCTTGTTTTACGGCTTCTTCCACAGCAATCAATGCATACTGGGTAAACAAATCATATCTCCTTGCTTCTGCTTTTTCAATAAACCCGGAAGGGTCGAAATTTTTCAGTTCACAGGCAAACTTTGTTTTGAATTTTGCTGTGTCAAATTTCGTTATGGCGGCAGCACCGCTAATGCCGCCGACCAGCGATTTCCAAAACTCGTTTACATTGTTTCCTATCGGTGTTAAAGCACCTATTCCTGTTACAACTACCCTTCTCATGGTTTATATTGGATTAAATCGTTCAGTACATTGTCTTTAATTCGCTGAAAGTCCTGCTTATTGGTAAGCCTTGCCAGTTGAACTGCGGCAAGCATGTTGGTGATTATTATTAATGCCTTTGTTCTTTCATTTATATTGAAATTAAATATCCCCTCGCTTTTTCCCTCTTGCAAAATTTTAGTCACCCATTTCAATATATTATTCGTGAACTTTTTGATTTCATTTTGTATCCCGGGATCAAGGGTGAAAAGGTCGGTTGCTAAAGAACCTACAATGCAAACCTTGTTTTCAGATTTTGCAGTGGAATAAATTGAGAAGAAGGCATTGAGTTTTTCTAAGGGAGTTTGGTTTGCCGTTCTATGCTTTAATTGTTCAAGCCGGTTCCAATGTTCCTGGATAACCGCTATTCCCAATGACGTCTTGGTTGGAAAATGATAATGTACGGAGGCATTTTTAATGTGCAGTTTTTTTGAAATATCCGAAAAACTAAAAGCATTATAACCCCTTTCCCTGATCAGGCTGTCGCTGATCTGTATTATTGTTGTCCTTGTGTCCATTGCGGAAGCAATATACTTACCTACTTGCAGGTAGGCAAATTTACTTTGTAATTTATAAGAATTAATCCAGGTGCCGGAAGGTTTGCATCACAACCGGGAACCGGGCCTTGGAGAAAGAAACTATTTCCTGTTTCATATCATCAACCGTATTCCTGACATTACAGGCCGGGGTAGCCAAGCTACTTATGTCGCTTTTTGTAACGTGAACTTCATTTATACCGCTTCATGCAATTCAAAATGGTGAGCCAATTAACTTTCCGAACCGGCTCATTTTTTGCTTAAATTTGAGCCGAATAAAAGGAATAACCGGTCATGGCTTATAACCTGTTTCCCGCCGAATCAAACCCCACCCTCAACCTCCTACCCCACGGCGGTACCGTGCATTACCATGGTACAATAATGACTTCTGCAGAAGCAGATCATTACCTCCAAAACCTGCTGCAGCACATCGAATGGAAGAACGACGAAGCCGTGATCTTCGGCAAACATTTCGTCACCAAACGCAAAGTGGCCTGGTACGGCGATACGGATTTTGAATACAGCTATTCCAACATTACCAAACGCGCGCTGCCCTGGACAAAAGAATTGCTGCAATTGAAAAAATTGTCCGAAAGCCTGTGTGGCGCCACGTTCAATTCCTGCCTGCTCAACCTGTACCACAGCGGCGACGAAGGCATGGCCTGGCACAGCGATGCCGAGAAAGACCTGTTGCGCAACGGTGCCATCGCATCCCTCAGCTTGGGGGCCGAGCGGAAGTTTTCTTTTAAACACAAAGAAAGCAAGGAAACCGTTTCGGTGCTGCTGGAACATGGCAGCCTGCTGGTCATGAAGGATGAAACGCAAACCAACTGGCTGCACCGGTTGCCACCAACAAAGAAAGTAAACGGGGCGAGGGTGAATTTGACGTTCAGGACGATTGTGGGGTAAACACAATTCCGAATTACGCGAATGAGCGCTCCGCCGTCTGGTAGGAATGATACGGAATAGAGAAGAAGATAAAAACGTTTGAAAGAATAGAATCTATTATAGTAATCTTCGATTCATTCAAACCACAGTTCAGACATTTTGGAAACTAATGTTGCTACGTCTCTCTCCCCCGGGAGAAGGTTTTGGAGATGGGGGCTATACCCCGAAACTCACTTTCAGCACGCAACCCTTCCCCGGTTCGGAAATAAAATCCGCAACACCTTTATAAGTAGCAGCGCGGTTCTTTATATGCGCAATGCCCACGCCTTTTTGCCGGAGCCGGGTATCGAAACCAATACCGTCATCGGAAATGATGAGTTGTACGCTGCCTTTATGCTCCGCCAGGCTGATGCCGACCCGCTTCGCCTTCGCATGTTTTAAAATATTGTTCAGGTGTTCCTGTATGATGCGAAAAATATTGAGCTTTAATTTATGTCCCGCCGCATTTTCTTTAAAGAACGAAAGCGTGCAGGCGATCGTCACTTCGTTCACTTCCATCATGTCGTGCGCCAGGTTTTCAATGGCGATGCAGAGCCCGAGGTTCTTAATGATATCGGTGCTGAGGCCCTTCGTCAGCTTCCGTATCTCTTCAATGGCCGTCAATGTATATTCGGAAGAACGGGTAAGGTACATCCGCGTATTCCGGTCGCCACGCTTGGCCATTTCGAGGTACATCCGCGAAGCGCCCAGCAACTGGTTGATGTTATCGTGCAGTTCCGAACCAATATGCGATCTTTCATCTGCCTTCGCATCTTCCGTAGCCGCGGCGATCTGCCTTTCTTTCAGCTTCATGGCGTCTTCCATCTTTTCTTCGTGAGCTTCGTGCAGCGACAATTCATGCAGCGCATCCGCCGATACTTTTTGCAATGCATCTTCTTCAAGTTCCTGCAGGCGGCTAACGTCTTTCATGGCGCCGATGAAATGCAGCGCCTTTCCCTTGTCATCCCTAACAATACTTGCCCTGCTGGTGATGAACGCTACGGAACCATCGTAATGCTTAAAGTGAAAACTATCTTTCCAGCTTTTTTTCCGCGAAGCCAGCGCGAGCGTGATCCTGTGTTCGATGCCTTTTCGTTCCTTCGGTAAAAGACAATGCCTGAAGTCGGCAAAACTGATGGTGTTGTTGCTCATCCTATAACCGAAAAGTTCTTCCGCACTGTCGCCTACGTATATTTTATTGTTGCTAACGTCCCAGTCCCACATAATGTCGTACGACACTTTACCGGCGCGCTTCAGCCAGTCATTGTTCTTCGTTAACAGGGCCAGTGCTTTGGCCTGTTGTTGTTTAATGTTTTTATGGGCAGCTCTTTCTTTAACCTGGTAGGTGCTGCGTTGTGCCGTTGCCAGCCCGCTAAGGTCGGTAATGCAACTGATCGTATAGCTTTTACCCTTACTGTCGGCGAACCCCGAAGTGCTGAGGAGGCAATTGAGCAGGATACCGCTTGCCGGGGCAACCGAACAAATTATTGGATGATCTTTTTTTACCGGGCTTCCCTTTTCTTTTACAGGCTGGCGAAAGATCTTTCCCAGGCGCAGGCGCAACAATTCACTTTGAGTATATCCCAGCAGCGTGCAGGCGGCTTTGTTGGCCAGGGTGATGCGGCCGGAACCGGTAAGGGAAACGATGAATGCCTGTTGGGTATTTTCAAAAATGAGGCGGTAAGTTTCACCATCGGTCAACGGGGAGGGTTTAACTCCGCGGCTTTGCGTGCTTATTTTAGTCATCCGGGGGCATTAGGGTTTCCTGTAAGGTAACATTATTTCACGGATAGGGTGGAAGAGGAAGCATTACTGTCCATGCAATTACAGGAAGCAATAAATATTGGCAGGAGAATAAATTTTAAACCTGCACAGCTAAACAACAGGTTATAATTGCTGCATTGAGATTCAGTACGCATGAGCCGACCCGGCCTTGCAGCTTTGATCATTTCAACTCTATCCATACCGGTGCATGATCGCTGGTTTTTTCCCATCCCCGCACGTGCCTGTCAACCCCCGCGGCCAGCAACTTCCTTTTTAGTTTCGGGCTGAGTAAAAAATGATCGATGCGCAAACCGGCATCCCGGCTATAGGCATTGCGGAAGTAATCCCAGAAAGTGTAGATCTTTTCCCGGGGATAGAGTTTGCGGAGCGCATCCGTCCAGCCCTGGTCCACCAGCTTTTTAAATTCCGCCCGTACTTCAGGCCGAAAGAGCGCATCGTCCACCCAGCGTTCGGGCTTGTACACATCCAACTCGGTGGGCATTACGTTGAAGTCGCCGCACAGCACCACCGGTACGTCGAGGGCCAGCAACTTTTTGGCGCGCGCCCGCAGGCGCCTGAACCAGCCAAGCTTATATTCAAGCTTGATGCCCGGTGCGGGGTTGCCGTTCGGCAGGTACAGGCACGCCACCAGTATGCCCTGCGTTACTACTTCGAGGTAGCGGCTGTGCAGGTCTTCCTTATCGCCGGGCAAAATGCGGCCCAGCTCGTGCATATCATTTACGCGCGACAATACCGCTACGCCGTTCCAGCTTTTTTGCCCATGCCAGGTAGCGTAATAACCGGCAGCGTTGAGGGCCTGTTCGGGGAACTTGTCGTTAGGCGCCTTCAATTCCTGCAGGCAAACGATATCGGGCTGGGTTTCTTTCAGCCAGCGAAGGAGCACGGGAAGGCGGCCATTCACGCCGTTTACATTATAAGTTGCGATGCGCATGAAAAAGAAAGGTATAAAAACCGGGCCAGCTTATGGTTGAAGATGGAAGATGGAAGATGGAAGATGGAAGGGAACAAATTATAAAAAGAATTTCAAAATACAACTGCCCGTTAAGGAAATATGACCGATCTACAAATACGGGGTAGCGGGTATTCCTTTTTTGGATTGCTGCGCGTATCTTGATAAAGTTTATTTAACAGCTATGAAGTACATCACCAGTTTTATCGTTTTCTTTTTCGTCCATGCAGGTTGCTTTGCACAAATCATCGAAGGCGACCGGTTGCTTGACCTGCCGGGTAAAAGCACCAAGGACCCGATGTTTGCCACGCTCAAAAAACAGGAAACATTTTATACCGATGCCTGGGATGAAGACTTTACCATGTACATCAGCACCAGTGCCGGGGTGATCACTTCGGTTGAACTGCAGAATGGTAAACTGCGCTATGGCTCTGCTACGGAACGCTATGGCCGCTACGCCAACACGCTGCCTTTGCAATTAAAATGGACAATGGACAGGGCCGCCTTCGAATCAAAACTGGGGGCGCCTACGCTCGTAAGTACGAAAATGAATTTTTCGGATTACCAAAGCGGCAACTGGCAACTGCGCATTTTTTTTGAAGGCGATAAACCCGTATCGATAGAATACAAACCCAGGACCCCTCCTGCTACAGCAGCACCTTTAGCCGCTTCTGCAAATACAAAGATCGTCAGCCAGCCGGGGGCAAATAAACCACCTGCTGCTGTTTCAACACTACCGGACGTAAAAGCAGGTTCGCTCATTCGCCTTGTAAATGATAACAAGGCGGAACTGAACTGGGAATTGTTTAAGAGCATGATCAACAATTACAAATCGCTTTCCCGCTTTGCCGGTACCGATTCGGTGGATTATATTGGTGAAGTATACTACAGCAGCCTCGCTAAAGCAGAGGGGTTCGACCGTACCGCGATCAAAAGAAGAAAAAGGGATAACAAATGGTACTTCGATGCTTTTATAAAAATCAAGAACGACGATAAAAAAGCATCCAATATTTTTTACGCGATGTACGATGGCATAAAAAATACGATCAAGGCAAACGTAGGCGATGACTTTATCCTTGCTTCCAAAGGCGGCGACAGCATCCGTAATTCCCCGGTGAACTGGATGGCCATGTGGACACTTTATTCGGGCAACAAAACCTTTACACCCGGCCTCGGTAAGGTACAGGTGGTACTGTTGCTGTCGGGCTTAAAATCCTTTATGAAAGAAAATGAACTGGATTATACCCTCAAACTCTACATCTGCGATCCTGACGTGAAGATTGATTTTTTTACGTGGGATACACCGAGGAATTAATGTGATGATGTGACAATATGAAAATGTGAAAATGAAGCAAACACGAATTCCAGGCACGAACCTGCCTGTCGGCAGACAGGTTACACGAATTACACGGATGTGCGAACGAAAGGTTTTTAGCTCCCTTCTCCCCCGGGAGAAAGCTCGTCCCGAATTAACTTCGGGAGGTTGGGGGATGAGGCCAATCATTCAAAATCACAGTTCAGACATCCTGGAAATCCCTTAAATTCCGGTAAAATCATGGTCCGCGCTTATACACTCATCTCCCCCACATATACATTTCAATAAAAAAAGATATTTCTTAATTACATTTTTGTATCGTGCAATTGAAGTTCGTGTTGCCCCGGCATTGTACCATACAAAAACAGTTTTATGAAGAAAATCCCACTGCTGCTGCTTTTCCTCTGTTGCTTTGCAGGTAAGGCTTTCAGCCAGATACAACAGATCAAGATCGTTAGTTTTACCGTAAAGAACCAACTCCCCGCGCGCATCGATAACTGGACGTCCACGCCGGGCGCACTGTTGCTGGTAGCCCAAAAACAACCCAATGCACGCATCGAAGGACTGAAACTGGTGGTACAGATCCGCAGCAACGGTACGGTGATCTGCGGCAACAATGTATCGACAGGCTTACCGGTGGACAATTTTACCACGCGCACTTTTTCTACCCAGGAGCTCATCGGGCTATTGGGCAACTGCAACGACCTGAAAGACGGCAACTACAGTATCTGCGCGCAATTCTACAACATCGACCGGGTAGCGATCAGCAACGAGATCTGCAAAGAGTTTTCGGTAGAAACGCCGAAAGACATCGACTACGCCCCGCCAACGCTTATCAATCCCGACAATGGTAAAGAATACACCGAAGCCGAATTGCAAAGGCCGGTGATCTTTCGCTGGACGCCGCTGGTGCCCAAACCAAGGGAACCGGTTACCTACCGGCTGCGTGTATGGCAACTGATGCAGGGACAGAACGGCGTAGCCGCCATGCGCTCCAATACGCCGGTAATTGAAAAAGATGTAAAGGAAATTACGCAGGCCACGCTGACAAATATATTAACCGGTCCGTGCAAGCCGCCCTACCTCTGCGACTTTACCTGGAACGTGCAGGCGCTGAACAAGGATGGCAAATCCATTGGCCGCAACAACGGTTACAGTGAACCCTGGACCTTTAAAGTAAAACCTTCGGCCGAAGTAAAAGGACCAGTCAATGTTTACCCGGAGAACAACAAACGCTTTAACCTGCCCGACCTGAAAGGCACGCAAACTTTCCGCTGGACGGCCGTAGACCCGGTTCCATCCGCGCCGGTCATTTATAAACTGCGTGTATGGCAATTGATGCAGGGACAGAACGGTGCGCAGGCTATGCGTTCCAATACGCCCATCATCGATAAAGAAGTAACGAACGCCACCGAACTGGCGGTGAGTGGTATTTTAACCGGCCCCTGCAAGCCGCCTTACCTCTGCGATTTCATCTGGCAGGTACAGGCCGTAACCCGCGAAGGGAAAGGTATTGGCGAGAACGAAGGCAAAAGCGAACCCACGCTCTTCATGGCCAACAACTGCGATGTTAGTTTGTCGCTGCAAATAAAATCGGTTGAATGCCTGGCGCCGGTTAACGGCATGAACAAGTATAAGATATGCGTAACGGCTACTTATACAAGTCCTGTTTACCAACTCACTTATTTAAACCCCGGCAGCGGCTTCACGGCTTATCATCCATCTTATACGCCGACCTACACGGTGACCAATGTAACGCCTGCATTGACGATGCAGAATACCGGCCCCACTTCTTCCGTTAACTATTGCATTGAAGTGCTGGTACCGCCTGCACAAACAACGATCAAGATCGGTTTGCAGGGCGACGATAAAGACCCCGGTCCTATTGTGTGCCAGCCCGGCGCTGAACTGGATGTAACGTTGCCGCCCTGCCGCTGCGATGCCTGCGATGAAAAACATTTTATGCTGAATGCGCCCACACCGGCACCCATCAACATCGTAAACAATACCATTGCTTACAATCAATCCATTACCGTAACGACCAACCCCGTGAAAACAGTGAAAAGCATCAAAGCCGAACTGGTGTATTTTGAAATGACACCGGAGAACGATCTCTGTATTCCCTGCAATAAAGACGCGGCTACCTACGGGCATTTTGCCAACGGCACCAACAGCCAACAATGGAACGGGCCGCAACAATCACTGCCCATCAGCATTACCACGCCGCAAATGGTGCCCTGCTGCAGCGCCACTTTTAAATGGTGCATACGCTACAAAATAGAATTTACCGATTGTACCAGTTGCAACAAGCTGGTATGTTATGAAAAAAAGAAAGAGGGCTGTGAAAAAGGAAACCCTGTACCTCCTCAACAACAAAACTAATCAGCATGAGAAAGCTATACAAAAAACTGGCCGGCCCGTTATTGGTTATAATGGCGGTTACCAGCTTATTAACGGTTACCAACAACGCTGCTGCACAAAGCTGCAACATGGTGGACATCGTACAGAGTTCACCCGATTGCCTGAACCAGAAAGACGGCACCGGCGCACCCGCACAGGAAAGCCGCGACTGTAAAGCCATCGCCGTATGCCTGGGAGAAAAATATCCTTACTCCGCATCGGGTACCTGGGCAACTTACCTGTGGACAGTAAGCGGCCCGTCGCCCATCGTGATCAGCCCCAACAACACGCCCACCATCAACATCACCTGGCCCGCCGTTGGCATCTATACCCTCACGCTAACGGTAACCGATGGCAGCGGCAACACGTTTACGCAATGCATGAATGTAACCGTGAAAGATAAGCCGGTAGCCAATTTCACCTTCACACCCAATAATGTGTGTGCGGGTTCCACCATCTACTTTACCAATACCACAACTTATGGCGGACCGGTTGCTTATGCCTGGGACTTCGGCGACGGCAACTACAGCAATGCCATGAACCCAACGCATGTATATGCAACGGATGCCGTGTATGATGTTACCCTGGTAGCTTATAGTTTTTCTATTACCTACGATTCGGCGCAACATCCCATTATAAAAACCTGCTGCGCAGATACGATCAGGAAAAAGGTAACGATCAAGAAAGGTACTTTTAAAATAGAATGCGTGAGTACGGTATGCGCCGGCGATACGGCTACCTATCATGCCGTGGGTTGCGCCAACACCACCTGGCTGCCACCGGTGGGCGGCAACATCCTTTCGCAAACGCCAACTTCCGTAACCATTATTTGGGGTAACGGTAACGTACAGGGGCAGGTTGTAGCTTATTGTCCCGGTGGTTGCACTACTTCCATTGCTGTGCCCATCATCCCTTCAAACCCGCTGCCGGTGGGCAATATAAGTCCCTGCAACAATAGCAATACTTCTTATACATTGCCCGTACTGCCCGGGACTTTTTACACCTGGCATCTTGATAACATCAGCACGCCCGGTAATTACGATTATGCGCTGAGCACTTATCCCGATAACAATACCGTATGGGTAAACTGGAACGGCTTGCCGGTAGGTACCTACGAACTCAGCATCGACCTGCTGAACAAACATATCTGCTGCGGCAGTTCGGGCAAATTAAAAATTACGATACGGGATAAATTCCAGGCCAACTTCAGCCAAACCGTTTGCAAGGGCAGCGGCGCCAGCCTCTCCGCTTATCCCGCTGCAGGCAGCTACAACTGGCAGGTGGTGCCGGCAACGAGCATTGTACCGCCCTCCGGTTTTGGTACGGGCAATTCTTTTATGCCCGTGTTCAACGCTGTTGGTACCTACCAGGTAAAAGCGTGGGAAACCGCCAATACCTATTGCAACAGTCTCGATACCATCTACCTCAAGATCACGGTCGTTGATTCCGCCGCTTCGGGTTATGTTGTTGGCCCGAACAAGGCCTGCCCGGGTTCTCAATATACTTATAGCGCCAGCACGCCCGCGCCCTCAGGTTATTATTACGCATGGACGATCACGCCCGGCGGTTGTTTCCAACCCGGCTGCTTGCCCAATACCACCGGCAATTCGGTGAACGTATTATGGAACACGCTGCCCGGCACGGTTTCCATGCAATTGAGGAGAAGCAGTCACCCAGCCTGCGCTTCCGCTACCCGTTCGCTTACCGTTACCGCGGGCGCCATCGGTAATGTATCCGGTACGCAAAAAGTTTGCGTGGACGATAGTTATACTTATTCATTAACAGGTGGTACGTTGCCACCCGGTGAAAATGTACAGTGGACGATCACGCCATCGAGCCTCGGCTCGATCATGAGCGGCCAGGGCACCAGCAACCCGGTTATACTCTGGCACGGGCAGGTGCTCGGCAACGGCCCGTGGACGGCGGTACTAATGGCTACGAGTAACTGCGGATCGGATACCATGCAGGTGAAGATTTCGAAGAAACCAGTGGCTACCATTACGCAGCAGTTCGACATTTGTACGCTGCCTTCGGGCGCCACGCTCACCGTAAACGGTTTACCCGGTTATACTTATATATGGAGCAACGGTTCTACCGCCACTTCCATCAGCAATTTGACTACGCCCGGTAATTATTGGGTAGATGTGATCAATGCTTCCTGCACCACGCGTTTCCAGCATGCGCTCACCGATCCTTTCGAGATACGCGGTAAAAAAGAATGCACGCCGCATTGCAACGGCAACAATGTAAATGAGAACCTGAGTGTTAGCGTGATCAAACCCGGCGCGGGTACTTTCACCTATCAATGGTTTACCGGTTCCACGCCGATACCCGGCAATGCGATAGCCGGTCAAAATACGCCTGCCTATACCACTACCACCTACGGTAACTTTTGCGTGGAAGTGACCTATGGCAGTTGCAAAAAATTCGTTGCCTTCCAGGTTGAAAAAATTTGCTGCCCCGATATCAACTCGCCGGTGATCAACCCGGTAACACGGCAATCCTGCAATACTTATACTTTCACCGGTACCAGCCTCAATCCCGGGGGACGTCCCATCACCTGGGATTTTGGCGACGGTACGCCCCCGGTAACGGGCGTTAACGGTGTACAGATGCCGCATACATTTTTGAACGCCGGTATTTATTGCGTACGCTATTGCGTAGCGCCTCCTTCGCCCAATCCAACCAACTGTACCGGCAACTGCGGCACTTACACGGTAGTGGTACCCATCCGCGCCAACTTTACGACGAAGTTGGGTTGCAACGGTTGCGTATCGGTAGAAAATCTTTCGGAGATCTACGGCAACCTTTCGGATGTAACTTTTGCCTGGGATTACGGCGACGGTTCGCCCATCAACACCAATCAAAACCCCGCGCCGCATTGTTATACAGCCGCCGGTACTTATAACATCATTCTTACCCTGAACTACAACAACGGTTCGGTGAGCTGCCAAAGCAAGGATACCGTACAGGTTGTGTACGCGCCGCTGAACATCAGCATGAATACGCCGGTATGTACCGGTAAAAAAGTGAACATGTTTTCATCGCCTGGTGCGTATGTAAGTTATGCCTGGGATTTTGGCGACGGCTTCTCTGCCTATACTGCTAATACCACTCATATTTATAATACGGCCGGGCCTTACGTGGTTTCGCTCACCGTTGTAGATCAACTGGGCAATACCTGCAAGGACACGGCGCACATCAACGTGGTGCAGGGTGTAACCGGCTGCCAGTTGCAACCCGCTTATATCTGCCCGGGCCAGGGCGGCCTCCTTACCGCGCCTACCGGTACCGGCTATACGTACCTATGGGAACAATACGTAGGCGGTAATTATGTACCACCGGTGCCGAACAGTACCAGTAATGTACTGACGGTGAACACACCGGGCTGGTACCACGTGATCATCACCAATACCAACGGTTGCGTATGCATCAGCGATTCGGTAGAAGTGAAAGCGGCTACCAAACCCAAAGCGGTGATCAATGTAAGTCCATCCAATTATTTATGCGGCCCCGGCAATATTACCTTGTCCACACCCAACATACCGGGCTACCAGTACCAGTGGTATGCGAATGCTATAGGGGGTACACCCATCTCCGTCAACATGATGCACATGGTATACGGAGTATCTGTTACCACCAACTATTTTTTAGTACTGAAGAATGAATACGGTTGCACGGATACCTGTATGCTCACGGTATATGTGAACCCCGTTCCGGCGCAACCGGTGATCAGCGGCAGCCCGGGACCGAAATTCTGCGAAGGAACGCCGCATGTGCTTACCGTTACCAATTATGCTTCGGGCATTACCTGGAACACAGGCGCCACGGGGTTGAGCATCGTTGTATCAAAAGCAGGTGTATATACGGCTACCTATACGAACCCAACAACGGGTTGCACGAGCTCGAAAGATTTTGTGATCAACCGCCGGCCTTCAGTTGACCTGTTCCCGCATTACTGCGATAGCATCCCGTGCAACTGCAGGAAGGACAGCATCTTTGCACCCAAACCGCTCATCGGCATTTTTGCAGGCACCTATAATTACCAGTGGCTGGTGAATGGTATTGCCGCCGGCAGCAATACGCCGTATTATACGCCTGCACCCGCCGGCTCTTACGCGGTAGTGATCACCGACCCGGCTACCGGCTGCTTCGATTCCAGCGAAACCTACACCATTACTTTGCCGCCCTGCGATACCTGCAACTGCAGCAAAAGCGAATGGAAAGAGATCTACCTGGCGCTGCCGCCATTGCCAAGCGGCGCAAGCGGTGGATCGCCGATGAATATAAAATGCGATGGCGTTTATGAACTGAAATGCAATCAAACCTATAACATCAATGCGCTGTTCAGCTGCGCAGATAAAAAATGCCCGCCGAAAGTAACCTTCTCTTTACAGCCGCCAACGGGCTCACCCATCCCCGGCACTTTACCTTATGCCTTCACGCCAACACAAAACGGCACCTATACGTTAACGTTATACGGCTGGTGCGGGGATAAGATCTGCGATACCTGCGTGATCACGTTCAAAGTAAAATGCGATCCAACGGATTGCTGTACCGGTAGCTATTGGAAAGAAGGTCCGTATTGGAAAAATGAAAAGACTGGCAAAACGGGTAAAATAGATTGTAAACAGGCAAGGCCCATCGTGATCAGCGGTGCGGATTGCAATGCACCATTCGTTATTACCGGCAGCTTTGTGTGCGCTACGCAAAATTGCCCGTCCAATGTTGTTTATACGTTGTACAATGCGGCGAATACGATCGTGGTTGGTCCATCGAACAATACGATCACGATCCCAACCGGCTTGCCCAATGGCAGTTACTATTTAACGATCTATGCATACTGTGGAACGAGTCTCTGCGACACCTGCAGGGTGCCTGTAATTGTTGATTGTAAAGTTGACGGTTGTAATTGCGAAAGAAGTTACTGGGGCGATATTACGCTTACGCCTGGCGAACAACCGCACGGCGATGCAAAAGCGAACATTAATATCCCGGTGCCAGGTCCGGGTGCGCAGAAGCTGGACTGTAAGAAAAACTACGAGGTAAAATGCAATACCAGTTACGTTATCAATGCAAATTACATTTGCGCGGGCGTTAACTGTCCGGGTAACGTTACCTACCAGTTGACCGGCCCGGCGGGTACCACCACTGGCAATGTGCCTTTTAACTTTACGCCCACGCAAAGCGGCACCTATACGTTAACGTTATATGGCTGGTGCAACGGTAAGATCTGCGATAGCTGCGTGATCACTTTCAAAGTAACCTGCGATCCAACCGATTGCTGCAAGGGCAGCTACTGGAAAGAAAGTCCCTACTGGAAGAACGAAAGAACAGGCAAAACGGGTAAGATCGATTGCAAGTCGGACAAGGCGCTGGTGCTGAAAGACGAAAACTGTAAATCACCTTTCGTAATTACCGGCAGCTTTGTTTGCGCTACGCAAAACTGCCCGGCAAATGTTGTTTACACTTTGTACAACGCGGCGAATGTGATCGTGGTTGGTCCGTCCAGCAATACGATCACCATCCCCACCGGTTTACCGAACGGGAATTATTACCTCACGATCTATGCGTATTGCGGCAACAGCCTCTGCGATTCCTGCAGGGTTCCTATAAAGATCGATTGTAAGGAAGAAGGTTGTAACTGCGATAAAAGCTATTGGGGCGACATTACATTGACGCCCGGCGAACAACCGCACGACAATGTAAAGAACAATGGTAACACGGTGGCGGCCATTGGTAAAAAACTGGGCTGCGATAAAACCTATGAAATAAAATGCAGGGTTACGTACAACATCAATGCAAATTATGTTTGCGCAGGCCAAAACTGCCCGGGCACTGTGACTTACCAACTTACCGGTCCGATGGGTACTACAACCGGTAATGTACCGATGAGTTTTACAGCAACGATGAACGGCGTGTACACGTTAACGTTATATGGATGGTGCAATGGAAAGATCTGTGACAGTTGCGTGATCCGCTTCAGGGTAACGGACTGTACGGAAGAACCTTGTTGCCCTTACGACATAAAAGTCACACCGAAGGACCCGGCTTATACTGTTACCGGCAACGCAACGCAGGTGGCCACCAGCTTTATCATCAACGGGCTGAACCTGGCCACGATCACCCAAGTGCGCGCCAACGTAACGAGTTATACCATCACCGATAATTTCAACAAGGAATGTATGAAGTGTGTGAACCTGCCGTTTACCTGGGCAAGCACCGCTTCTGCAAATAATATCGGCCCGGTGCCGGGTAAGATCACGTTGTTCGGGGGCGTACTGGTGCCTTCTTTCAATGGATCAGGTAGCGGTGTTTACCAGAATCCGAGGGAAGTGACCTGGAACAACGGCACCAATTTCAACATCCCGAACAACACGGCCATCGGCATGAACTTTTTGCTGCCACCACCACCGGCGATCGATTGCTGCGAACTGAAGGGCAGGATCTGCGTGAAGTTTATTTTCAGGGATGATCAATGCAAGGAGTGCGAGGTGGTTGCGTGTTTTGATTTTGTGATAAAGAAGAAGTAAGGCTTTATAACACGAATTTTAAAGCTCGAACCTGCCTGTCGGCAGGCAGGTTACACGAATTGTTTTTTATTACACAGATTGTAAAACGAAATGTTACCAGCTTCCCTCTCTTTTGGAGAGGGACTGAGGGTGAGGTTCACAGTTCAGACAAAATTTGAGGCTAAACTCTTTAACAATGCGAACACTAACATCATCTTTTATCTTATTTAGTACGATGCTTTTGTGCGGCCTGCACGCTGCTGCGCAGGATTCCATTGCCAACAGCATCAAAGAAAAAGTAAAAGAAAAAACACAGGTATCGGGTATGCTGGGCATCAGCTACGAAGGCTACGGGCTCGACCGCAACCCCAATGGCTGGACGGGTTACCTGCCCCGCCGTCCCTGGAACCAGGTGCGTTTTAATTTTACGCCGAACTTTAAGTTTAGTAAAAATTTCAGCATGCCGGTGAACTTTAATTTCGCCGCTTTTCCTACGAATTTCGCCGGCCCTTATTCCGGTATCAAAAACCAAAATTTCGGCCAGTATGTAACCAACCCGGTGAACAACTTCGGCATCAATCCAAAATACAAATGGGCGGAGTTGCAACTGGGCACACAATATTTAAAATACTCGGATCTTTCAACCGGTGACATCGGCATCTTTGGCGCGGGCTTCGACCTGCGACCAAAAACATTGCGCTTCAAATTCTTCAATGGCATTTCGCAGCAGGCGGTAAACTTCTTTTCGGGGTTGCCGCCCACGCAGGGTGCGTACAAAAGAAGGAACTGGATGGCGCAGTTGGGACTGGAAAAAGAGGGCAGCTATCTTTTTGCTTTTAATTTTTCGAAAGGAAAAGATGTGTCTTCTTCCGTTACCACGCCGCCCGCTACCATCAAGCCGCAGGAAGGATTCGTGATGAGCGTGGTGAGCGATGTGTACGTAGGCAAATGGTACGTGAAACTGGAAGGCGCACAATCTACCTTTACGAAGGACCTGACCACGCCGTTGAGCCCGATCGTACGATCGCTCAAACCTTTCATCGACGCACATACCTCTACCGTTACGGATTATGCCGCACAGGCAGCCATCGGCCGGCGTTCGCCGAAGTTCGACATCGGCATAATGGCAAAATACCTGGGCGCAGGTTACCAGACTACCGGTTACCCCTACCAGCAGCCTGATCGTTTTGATTATACATTGAACACGCGCCTCAACCTTTGGAAAAACAAAATGAACATCGTGGCCAGCGGCGGTCAACGGGTGAACAACGTGAGCAATACGGCTTTGAAAGCAAGGCAGTTCATCGGCAACCTCAACTGGTTTACGCAGTTCAGCGACGCCTTCAGCCTGAACGTGAACTATAACAACTTCGGATTTCAATCTGCCAGCGGCATCAATCCTTATGGCATAAAAAATGTGAGCAATGATTTTGGCGTGAATCCAACCTTCACGTTCAGCAATACAAAGATGAGCCACATGATCAGCCTAGGCTATAACTTTAGCCTGTACGATGAACGCGATGTGGTAACGGGCCTGACCACCAGCAATAAAACGCACATGGCCCTGCTGACTTATGTGCCGGTGTATTTTACAAGAGACATCAGTCCTGATTTCAGCATATTGTATTTTTACAACCGGGTACCTACGCCGCTTATCACCACGAAATTATTTACCCTCAGCAGCGGGCTCAGTATGCCGGCGGCAAAGAAGAAAATGCAGCTGCGCGGCCAGTTGCAATACACGATCGGTAAACTGAACAGCTTCAGCAACAACAATAATTTCATTGCCAGTTGCAACGTGGATTACAAGCTGACGAAAAAACTGACCTGGACAACTTTCCTGAGCACGAATAAATACAAGTACGGCAACGAGATCAACCCGTCAGGCGCCAATTACCTGGAATCGACCTGCCGCTCGGGCTTTCAATATCGCTTCGACACTAAAAAAAATTAAGATGAAAAATTTACTCTTGTTTATAGGATTTTGCTTTGCTACCCTGGGTACAAATGCGCAGTTGAGGATCAACCTCGTGGTGAGCAGCACGCCGCCTTCTACCTTAACCGAATGGGCCAACAAGCGCGAAGTGCTGACGCTGATCGTTACGCTGGCGGGCGCTACGGGCGGCTCTCCCGATGTAAAAATAAAAACAGAAATAAAAACGTTGGACGGCACCGTGATCGGCACCACCGACCTTGTGAAAGCCCGCAGTTTTCGTTTCCAGCCGGGCAATACCATTTTAACCGCCGCGGAAGTATTGCCACTGGAGCACATGATCTTCTCCGGCAAATACCGCAACGCGCTGGATAAAACGGGCAAGCTGCCGGCCGATAATTATACCATCTGTGTACAGCTTGTATTGCCGCCGGATTTTCGCCCGGTGACGGAACCGCAGTGCAAAAACTTCTATCTCGCCAATACGCAATTGCCGGTATTGATGAAGCCCTACGATGGCGAAATACTGGATGGAAAGATTGCACAAACGGCGATCACTTTTCGCTGGACGCCGGTGATACCGCGGTTGAAAGAACCGACTACCTACCGCATACAGGTTTTCGAGATCTTACAAAATCAAACGCCGCTACAGGCGTTGCGGGCGAACCAACCTTTGCTGGACAAGGAAGTAAAGGGGATGACGCAATACATCTGGCAGCCGCAACTGTCTTTTTTACCCGAAGCGGGCGATGCGCAGGTTGAAACGCCGGAAATGAAATGGCGGAACAACAATACCATGCGGAGTAACCGTGGGGAGAACAGTAAAACGGATAGCAGTGGCACGGATAGCGTAAATTTAAAATGGCGGAATAACAATACCATGCGGAGCAACCGCGGCGATAACCTGTCCGTTAATCCTGATCCCGTTGTGCCGGTGAAAAGATTTACCTGGACGATACAATCGCTGGACCCGCTGGGCAACCCGGTGAACCAAACGGATGGCAATGGTGAATCGCGGAGCGAACCGCTGCAGTTCAGCATACAACCGGTGAAAAATACGCCGGCAAATAAAGAGAAGCCAAAAGACAGGCCGCTCAAAGGCATAAAAGATACGATCAAAACCCAGGTATAAAGTCAACCATCACCCAATCACTCCCGGCGCTGCCTTCATGGCGGCGCTTTATCTTTGTGCTGATGGAAAGGCAACAACAGCAATTGACACCGGGGCAGGCTTTGCAAAAAGTAAAACATTATTGCGCCTACCAGGAACGAAGCCACAGCGAAGTGAAGGATAAATTGTATAGCTATGGTTTGCACAAGTCCGATGTGGAAACGATCTTATCGCAACTCATTGAAGAAAATTACCTGAACGAAGAACGTTTTGCCTTGCAATTTGCCGGGGGTAAATTCAGGATGAAGCAATGGGGCCGAGTAAAAATAAAATACGAATTGAAACAACGGCAGGTAAGCGAATACTGCATTAAAAAAGCGTTGAAGTCCATCGACGAAACCGCTTATGAAAAGACCTTGCAAAAACTGTTTGACGATAAAATAAAAACACTGCGGTCCGAGAAAAATATTTTCATTAAAAAGAAAAAAGTACAGGACTATTTACTGCAGAAAGGATTTGAGGCGGACCTGGTGAGGGGAATGTTGGTTGAACTGTGAACCTCACCCCTCTCCAGAAGGAGAGGGGAAGTAGCGGCATTTCGTTCAATCCGTGTAATCCGCCTAATCTGTGTAATCAAAAAGCGTAGCGTACATAATACCTCACCGCTCTCCACTTATTTACCGCGAGTTCCATATCGCAGATAAGGTCTTTACGATGGTAATCAGCAGGTGTAAATTTACCGCCGGATAATTTTTCCCTGGCTTCGAGTTGATCGAGGCAAACAAGGCTGCGGCTAAAGACGGCGATGGAAAGCCGGCGCCAGCATTGTTGAACGGCTGCTTTGGGATAGCCACTTTTTAACGCCAGTATTTTCGCTTCTTTCAGCATGGATAAAAACAGGCTGCGTACCGTGCCAATATTGCCGGCGGTTGTTACAAGGGTAGCAATCCCTTGCTGCTGGTCTTTATATACATCGAATATGTCGTTGCACAATTGCATCAGTGCACCAACCTGGTACAGCATCGCTTCTTCTGCCGGTGATAATGCATGATCGAAAGCTGCCCTGTAAAACAATAAGGAATAAGCGCCTTTGATAATGGTGATGTCTTTTATTTCGCTTTCCGTTAAAAACGTACCCGCTTGTTTTTTACTTTCCACCTGTGCTTCGTACACCTGCCATAACCTTTTTTTCATAGTTGCAGGATCGCTGCAGTTGGATAAAGCCGTATTGTAAAAATGAAGGAACAGTTTTTCGTTGCTGCTGTCCCCGTTGGCTTGTTGCCCTTCCAGCAAGGCTTTCAATGCTGCTTCCGGCAGGTCTTGTTTATCAAAAAAATCATCGAACAGGCCGGTCATAGCGCCCTGGCAGGTTGAAGACATGCGTTCGCGCCCCGACATGTTTGTTCCGCGCAAAGCGCAAAAAGTTTCACCCAGTATCGCCGGTACGGCAAGTCCGTAATAGTCTTTTATTTTTTTACGGTCCGCTTCATCTACTGAACGGTCGCCCGAAGCGATCGCTTCTTGCACCAATGGTAAAATATTTTCCTGCAGGAATGAACGCTGTACTTTTAAGGCAGCCAGGATATTGAATAGTAACCGCGGCAAAGCCAAAGCTGTTTGAACGCGGCTCATGAAGGAAGGGGCAGGTTGTGCAGTTTTAAAAAAGATAGTTTATCCCAATAGCCTCTTTGAAAAACAATGAGCCCTTCCACGATGTGAAAAAAACCGCAGCCGCGTATGCCCAGGGGATCTTTCCATTCCAGTATGGCCCATTCGCCGTCTTCAAAAATATTTTCAGGCACGCAAACCATTTCTGCCGTTGCAAATTCGCGCGTGAACATATCGCGGATCGCAGCCTTGCCAACCACCGGTTCGTTGGCTACCTGGTGGTTGATGGCGCCGGGTGCATACAGCGCAGCCAACGCTTCCACATCGGCACGGTTAAAGGCGCCGATCCATTGGAGAAGAAGTTGTTTGGGTTGCATGGACCAGGTTTTGCGGGGTTGAAAATTATACCCGGAGATTAATAAGAAACTCCGGGTATAAAAATAGTGATTCGTTCCCTCATCCCCAACCTCCCGAAGTTAATTGGGGACGAACTTCTCCCCGGGAGGAGAAGGGAGTTAGCGGCCTTGTGTTCAACCCGTGTAAAGTCTGAACTGTGATTTTGAATGAATAAATGATATGCCCTGATCGGCCTTCTCCAAGCTGTCTGCTGAAAGGGAATTGGTAGTATTTCATTCCAGCTATGCGCGTTACTAAGCCGTTGGTCAAAGACCAGTTGGCGGCGAAAGAATCCGTGTTATACAACAACAAAATCCTCATCTGCACTCGGCCCGTAACTCCCCGGTATCGGCACGTCCAGCAGGCGCAGGAACACGCCCAGTTGCGCGCGGTGGTGGATGGTTTGTGAAAAGCTCATGCGGATCACATCCCTTTTTGGTTCGGTGCTGTAAATTTTTTCTCCTTCGCGCAGGGTCCACATTTCTTCGAGTTGCGTTTCGGTGATGTTGCTCAATTGAACGCGGGCATCGGCCAGGTTTTTTTCCAGCAGCGCTAAAAGGGCCGCAGTATCGTTGATGGGCTCGGGATGGTAATCCATCGTGGCAAAATCCAGTTCGCTGGTATTGGCTGCTATGCCGATCCAGCCGGGCAGTTCGGCGATGTGCGTGGCCAGCTGGCGGATGTTCATGCTTTTGGGATGCGGCTTCCAGTCGTATTTGTCGTTGGGCACGATTGCCAGCATTTTACGGGTGGTAATGGCTTCCTGTTCCAGTTCCTGTTGAAATGATTCGATGATGGTCATACTATTTGTTTTTAGTTTATGACACAAAGAAAATACGGGGTAGTGACAGCCCTATGTCAGCAGGAAATTTTAAAAGAAAAATTTATTTTTAAAATTGCCTGAACCGGCATTAGGGCCGATTTGTTTGATTATCCTGAATGGAGTAAGTGAGGGTGCAGCTAATGGCTTTGTTGGACAACAGGCCTAACGTAATTCGTAATTGGTCATTCGTAATTTAATTTCTTCGAGTTGTTGTTTTATCAATTCCCTCAGCGAAGCAGGTTGCAGCACATCCGCCTGGTCGCCGAACATGAGGAACCAGCGGGCCAGGCCCTGTAACGAAGAAGAAAGAAAGGTAAGTTCGATGCCGTTGCCGGTTTCTTTTTGCGAAACGAACCCGTGGTAATATTTTTCATCGCCTAAATATTTCAAAATCCCTTTAGCGATCCGGATCACCACTTTTTGCAGGTCTTTTTCCTTGCTCATCCTGGTAAGAAAGGAGCCGAGTACAGGATGTGTTTTTTCAAAAACGGTTTCCGTTATTTTCAAGCGGCTGATGCTTTCGGCTTTAAAATGCCGGTAATCCTGTCGCAGCCTGCAATACGCAATGAGGTACCAGTAACGGTCCCGGTAAAAAATACCAACGGGCTCCGCTTCGCGGGTGGTTTGTTGCTGGTTGTATTCCGAAAAATAATCCATCGCCAATACCCTTTTTTGGCCGATGGCTTTTAAAATGTCCTGTAAAACCATCATGTTGCCGGCACGGTCGGGGAGGTAAGCGTTTTCCACCACTTCGATGTGCTGCTCCATGACCTCGATATGATCTTTTTCCTGGGAACGCAGCACTGCTTTTACCTTGTACATAGCGGATTGGTAACTGCTGCGCGTAGACGCGTCCGTTAGTTTTTCCACCAGCTTTTCGGCGGTAAGGAAGGCAGTCGCTTCTTCCATGCTGAACATCACCGGCGGCAGGCGGTAACCTTCCATCAGCGAATAGCCAACGCCGGCTTCGCCTAAAATGGGAACGCCCGCTTCTTCGAGGCTGCGGATATCGCGGTACACCGTACGCAGGCTGATCCCGAAGCGATCGGCCATGTCCTGCGCCTTTACCACGCGCCGGGATTGGAGCTGTATGAGGATGGCTGTAAGCCGGTCGATGCGGTTCATTGCCAAAAATACTTTGTTTAAGCCGGTACCCAAAATTGGAAAGCGCCGCCGCATTGAAACGTAAATCGTAATTTGTTATCCTTAATTCAATACATGAACAACGCATTGTATAACTGGTACAAGATCGCAGACACAATGAAAGACATTGTGCCCGGCAGGAACGGGCTTATTACCGTGAGCGTGAACGGTAAAGATGTTTGCCTCTCGGTACAGGAAGACCGCGTGCTGGCCTGCGCTGCCAAATGCCCGCACGCCGGCGCGCTGCTGGCAGAAGGTTATACAGATAAACAAGGTAATATTGTTTGTCCTTTGCATGGTTATAAATTCAACCTCGGCAATGGGCGCAATGAAAGCGGCGAAGGCTATTTTTTAGTTACGTACCCGGTAGAGCAGCGGGCGGATGGGATTTTTGTTGGATTGAAACCTTCATATTTCGGTTCGTGAGACACGAACCGGGGCAGCATAAAAGTAAAAAGGCAAAAGTAAAAACCAAAAAGTAAAACAGCCTGGCTTTCATTTTCCCATTTTCAAATTTTCACATCTGCACATTACTTTATCAGCAGTTTATGAAACTTCACCACTTCTTCTTTCTCCGCATCTGCTAAATGTCCATCGTGCTCCAGCTTTGATCTAAGGAAGACCAGCCTTTTGTGTGCAGGGTATTTTTCAAGCACTTCCTGCATCAGTGCGGCTGTGGGGTCCGGCTTTTGTTCAGGCGGGGTTGCAACCGTGGCTTCCGGTTTGTGCCAGGTCGGCCGCTTTTTAATGATCGCTTCCAGGGTGGCGAGCTTACCCGGGGGAATGGCAGGTATCTTTAATGCCTTTGCATGCAGGCCTTCCAGTTGCTTCTTGCTCAATCCGCCGCGTTCAATGTATTGTTTGTACAGGCTGTTGATGAAAACAGAGTCGGGTTTGGCCACCAGCATGGCTTTCAACACATCCAGTACAATATTTACTTCGGGCCTTAACCAGTTCATTACTGTAAAGTAATAAAAAGCAAACTACTACAAAGAGGTAGTATAATAAATTCGGAATTAAATCTATATTCACCTTTTATAATAACCAGCCTCATTCACCAAAACCAAATGCTGCAACATGAGCACTTCCCTCATCGTTTGGATCGTAATCGCCCTGGTGGTTGTACTGATCATTTCGGCCCTCATATCCATATACAATGAACTCGGTAAGGAGCGCATTTTAACCCAGGAAGGCGCCAGCGGCGTGGGCACCTGCCTGCAACAGCGCAACGACCTTATCCCAAACCTCGTGGAAACGGTGAAAGGATATGCCGGCCATGAAAATAAAACGCTGGTGGAAGTGATCAAATGGCGCAACCAAAGCGCGGCGGCAGCAGGTGATATGGGCGCACAGAATGCAGCGGCGCCGGGCCTGAAGCAGGCGTTGATCAACCTGCTTTCGGTTTCGGAAAATTATCCTGAATTGAAAGCCGATGTACAGTTCCAGCAGTTAATGGGACAGCTTTCCCAACTCGAAGAAAAGATCAATGATGCCCGCCGTTATTACAATGGCACGGTGCGCGAATACAATCAAAGCCTGGCGGTATTTCCAAAGAACATCGTGGGTGGCAGTTTTGGTTTTAAACCCGCCGCTTTTTTCCTGGAAGATCCCACGGCCCAGGTAGCGCCTTCAGTAAAGTTCTCTTAAACCCTTTCGGAAAACCCATTCGCCATGCGCAGTTTATTATTGATTGCATGTTGTTACTGTAGTTTTTTTTGTTCCGCGCAAAAGAAAAAAGTATCCATATATTATTATACTCCGGCGAGCCAGCGTTTTTTTTCCGACACGGAAATGGACAGCATCTTTTATGAAACGGCCAAAGCTGCTTTTACTTACAATGATATACCGGGAAGCGTTTTTGAAGAACAGTATCCCGTTTTAAAGTCGCAGTTGATCGCGTTGTCGCGGAAAGACATCACCCAATCTTTTAAGTGGGTGGAAAGCACGGGCGAAAATACAATCCATGCGCCCAAAGGTTCTGCAACATTTGAATCGACGAAAAAACTGTATTTAAAATACCTGGTAAAGTACATCGACAAGGCTTTTGTAAGCAACCGTTCGCTCAACCGTTACTTTTCTTTCAACGGAAGCGACCGCATTACGCATTTCAACAGCACCGTGCGCGTTGGCATGGACGGTAAACTGACCGTTACAGAAAATATTTCCATTCACAACGGCGATGGTACCAACAGCAACGGTTTTGGCGCCGCGGAAGGGACCATTAACAACGAGATCAAAAGAGGCATCGTGCGTGCCTTCCCGCTGTATTATGTGAACGATAAAAAGTTGTTCCAGAACACGACTTTCAAAGTAAAATCGGTTTATAAAAATGGCGAACCCGAAACCTGGCACACGGAAAAAAAAGAGAACGGCATTTTATTATTTACCGGCAGCGAATACGTTTTTTTAAAGAACGGGAATTATGATTACAGCATCACGTATGAATCAGAACATCAAATAAAATTCCTGCAGGATTACGATGAACTGGCCTGGAACGTAACCGGTACGGGCTGGAACTTCAGGATGGATTCGGTTACCTGCACCATCATCATTCCCAAAGCTGCCGTGCTTTCAAACCATTGCTACACGGGCGTCGAAGGCGCGAAGAATGAAGATTGCAATTTTACTTCCGAACAAAAAAACGACAGCACCTATATTTATTTCAGGACAACGCGTCCTTTATTGCCGAGGCACGGCATCACCGTCGCCACTTCCTGGAAGAAGGGCATTGTACAGGCGCCCTCTTCCTTTGCGCGGGCTAAATATTTTACCTGGAATAATAAAGCCGTTTTCTTTTTGCCGATCGCTACATTGCTGGCCGCCATCTTTTGTTTTTTTTACTGGTTAAAGTATGGCCGCGACCTGCAACGCGGCAGCGTGCATCCCCTGTATGAACCACCGGCGGGATTTTCACCGGCGGCGCTGGGCTATATCTATGATCAGTATTTTACCCGGCAGTTAACGGCCGCAACGATCGTGGATGCGGCCGTGCGCAATATCGTAAAAGTAAACGTGGAACAGAAAGGCTGGCTGATGAAACACAATGCCTACAATATATCGCGCAGCGGCAAGGACAAGAAAAAAGCGACCAGCGCATACGAAGATTTTGAAAGCGATGTGAACGATCTTGTGGGTACCGTGATCGAAAAAGGAAAATACAACAAATCGCTCGGCGACCTGAATACAAAACTGGAAGCGCATTGCGAGTCCACGTATAAAAACAAGGACGGTTTTGATCCTAAAAAGAAAAGTGGCTTTTTTTCGCTCAACAGTTCTTACACTACCATCCCGGTATTGCTCTGCGTGGCGGCCGGGCTGTGGGGCTTCTTCGGCAGTATTTTCACGATCGTGAACACGCGCAATTTCTGGCAGTTGGCGTGGTTTGGCGCCGGGGTTATCCTGTGCATCATCGTGTTCAAAATATTTTATAAACTGTTGCCGGCCTACAACCGAGAAGGAAGAATACTCATGGACAAAATAGAAGGTTTCAGGATGTTCCTCTCCACTGCCGATGCTTCCCGCTTCAGCGCCATGGCGCCGCCGGCAAAAACGCTGGAACTGTATGAAAAATATTTGCCTTTTGCCATTGCGCTTGGTTGTGAGATCGCCTGGGGCCGCCAGTTTGAGAACATTTTAGATACGGCTTACCTCGACCCGGAAAGCGCCGGGATGTCGGGATTTACCAGCAGCATGCGGCACGACAGCAGCAGTCTCGGTTCTTCTTTTGCCTCTTCTTTTGCCGGCGCCATCAGTTCGGCCAGTTCGCCTCCTTCCAGTTCATCGGGCGGCGGTTCTTCTTTTGGCGGCGGTAGTAGTGGGGGAGGTGGCGGCGGTGGTGGTGGCGGAGGTTGGTAGGATAAGGATTATAGAATTGAAGAATTTTCAGAATTTGTGCCTGTTGATTTGATACGCTGTGATTTTTGCTTATGCATTTTACTTATAACTCCTTCAACCCCTTCAACGATTTTCAACTACATTCAACCAAAACGCTCTAAACCTCTAAACTTTCTAAACCCTCTAAACTTCCTAAACATTCTAAACCCGCCTTCTTCCATTGGCATGATTTTATCTCTACCACGGGAAACCTCATTTATGAAAAGTAAATATTTGATTCCCCTGGCATTTGCTGTCTTTGCATTTGTATCGTGCAACGATCAAAAGAAAGAAGATAAAGTAAGTGATGTGCCCATTGCAACCGTAGTGAAGGAAGCGGAGAAAGAGGGCAAGAGTACGCAGATCAGCAGTGAACAGGTGCCCGACAGTGTATTGCTTTCGTTCAATAAAAAATATCCAAAGGCCACAAGGGTAGTATGGATGAAGTACGAACCGGTTGAATCGGACGACCTGGATATGGATGACAGTTACTATTACGTAACCTATTATAATTCCGGCGCCGATTATACTTCCTGGTACAACAACCAGGGCAACTGGGTAAAAACATCTACCCGCGTAACCGGCAATCCCAACCTGCCCGACGCCGTTAATAAAACCATCAACGCACAATACCCCGGCTATACCATTACCGAGATCGACCGGGAAAATGATAAGGACCGCGACCTGTACGAAATAGAATTGAAAAAAGGAGAAGCGAAGGCTAAACTGAAAATATTATTGGATGGTACGGTAGTAAAAAGGAAAGAGAAAAAATAACAACAATAATTCAAAAGTAAAAAGTCAAAACCCGGGAGTAGGATATTGCCTTTTACTTCCAGGTTTTGACTTTTGAATTTTAACTTGTTATATAGTGCAAAATATTGCTCACCTGGGATGCTAATTCCCCCTGTTGCAGCATGTATTAAGCGTAACGGTATCACCGCCGCTGTGGAATAGTATTTGATTTACAACAGTAATCCTACAGTAAATTAAATCAAAGGAGGTTTATCATGAAAAAAATACAATTCCTGTTTGCCGCCATTGCCACCGGTTTTATACTCAGTTGTTCACCTACCGTACATGTTCAAAAAGATGACAGTGTGAACCTGGGTAAATATAAAACCTATACCTGGGTAGATACGCGGTACAACGAAAACGACAATACAAAAAGACCGGCAAGCTATGCTGACATTCCTGTACGCAATGCAGCCAATGAAGAATTAAGAAGGCTGGGCTGGAGGGAAGTATCAAATGATCCCGATGCATTCATCAGTTATGATGTGTTGGTAGAACGGGGCGTGGTGCAGCAATCCGACCCGGTATATTCCCAATCTTTTACACGTTCGTATTATAACCCCAGGATGCGCCGGTGGAGTACGATCTATTATCCTTCGCAGTTTTTAGGGTACAACAGTTATGATGTGCCGGTGAAGGAAGGAACCATCACCATTACGATCACTGATGCCATGACCGATAAGATCGCCTGGCAGGGCTGGACCACCGAATCACTGAATTATACGCGGTTGTCGCAGGACGAGATCACGTCAAGCGTAAAGAACATATTTTCAAAGTTTGATGCGGCCGTAAAATAATATAGTACTAACCCAATCTTTTCATACGTAGAAAAACGTCATTCAAGGACTGCGCAAGCGGAACGAGGATGGCGTTTTCTTTTATAAAATACCCAATGGAAGGTAGCACCCGCGCGCAATCAAAAGATACCTTTATTGCTTAAGCCAATGACCATGCGATCGCTCCTTATATTTTGTTTTTTCTCTCCCTTCTTTTGCTTTGCGCAGGACTGCAGTACCAGTGGCTCGGAAGTTGACCGGATAAGTGGCAGCAAGGATGGTAAATACATCCTGGCTTATTGCAACAGCAAAGGCATTACACCGTATAGTAAAATATTCGATGCTCAAACAGGCGCGTTGCTTCACCGTTATCCTACCCGGCAGCCTGTTGCAGCATTGACCACCCTCGGGTTTACACCCGGAACCGAAGAAGCAGGTATAAGAACGAATGCAAACTTTATTTACAGCGCAGCCCATGGGGTTGATTTTGCAATGGTGAATAAAGCAGCACAGGAAAAACTTTACGGTAAAATTGAGTATGATGTATTTGAACGGGAGAACAAACGATGGATATTCAGGCTGGTGTTGCCTTCAGCAGGGGGTGAGTTGGTGTATAAGGGCAGTACGATTCACTACTATTATGACATCGACCGTCAATGGGGACTGATCACGATCAGCGAACCGCGAAAGTCTGGTTACAAGGCTACCTTGTACAGCATTAAAAAAGGAGCCGAACCTCAAAAAATCTATACCGGGGATTTTGTCCCCCTCAACAATCTTTTTATACACCCTGCCGGTAACATCGCCATTACTAACAGCGGCCAGGTGATCGACCTGGTAAAAGAAAAAATAATAAAGAAAAATATATTTGCCGGGCAGATAGTAACTACAAAGTTCGCCCTTGCCTCCGAAAACGGCAGTACACTTGCTGTTGGCGGCGTTAATGGAGGCATGCTGTTGTATGACCTGCAAACCTATAAGATGATAGCCCGCGTGGAAATGGCAGTGTGCAATAACTTTGAACCCAGGCAGGTAGTGCCGCTTGCGGATATGAAAAGCTTCGCGTTGCTTTCTTCCTGCTCCGAAAACCATGCGCGCATCATCAGGGATGGAAAAGACATCCTGCTTTGCGACCCGCAGGCATTGGCCGACCAGGATAATTATAAAGAACGGAAAGAAAATGACCGCCTCAACGAAATAGACCGTAATAAGATTACACCTGCAAAAGCAGCCGCGGCTTACCAGGAATTACTTGCCTTTCTCAGGACCTCCGACCGGCAGTTTGAACCCTATGCAAAAAAGATAATCAGCGCCGGTAAGGACGCCTGGATCTTATACAGCGCCCGCGATAATGCCCGCTCTATCCTCCGCCAGCAAAAAGGCGCCATCGATGATTATATTAAAGTGTATAAAACATTTACCAATGCCGGCCAATTGCAATCCCTCTATGTGCGGCTGGGGCAGATCGGCGATTCTATGGCAAATATTCCTAATAACTAAGCGGCTTTCCTCAAATTACCGGCACATTCCCGGAAGCGTTGCCGGAAACGGTGCCGCTGGTCTTTTCTATGAATAAGCGTGATGAATAGCTGCTTTCATTGAATGGCTGTGTGTTTTACGAACCATAATTTACAAATCATCTAAGCCGGCAAACCGGTGCCCACCGCTTTTTATCAACTAATTTCCTTGCTGCTCTGGTTGCTTTGCTTATAAAAGGAAATCCGCACGCCCTTCTTACCCCCAATTTTATAAGCTATAACGACAGCGGTCAATTTTTAACGATCATTAAATTCAAACTTGCTATGCGTAAAGCTTTACTCCAGCTTACTTTATTTCTCCTTGTTTTTTTTACTACCGGTAACGCACAAACGGCGATACAAACTTCCTTTGAAACGCCTGCCTACAGCACTGGCAACCTGAATGCACAGAACGGCTGGGCGCTTTCGGCAGGAACAGCGGTGGTGAGTACGGCCAAAGCAAAAACCGGTACCCAATCCATCAACCTTAGTGCAGCCGGTTCGGCGCTTAATTTAAATTATGTAGCCTATAGTGGTTCGGTGCCCGGGATTACAGGAGAAGTATATGCCGACTTTTGGGCCAACCCCGGCAGCTTCGTTACCAAAGGCATCGCCATCAATGGCTTCGACCTATACGGCGGCAGCGCAAAGCGGATCTTCGTTATAGAGTTTGGTACCGACAACCAGCTCAAGGCTTACAATGGTTCATCAACCATTAACCTTGCTCCCTGGGTGAGCAATACCTGGATGCGTATTTCCATCAAGGTAGATTTTGCCACCGGGAAATATAAAGTAATAGTAAACGGCACCATCGTTTCTGCCGACCTCGATTTCAGGGAAGCTTATACACCTACCGCCAGCGGCACGAGGCTTGCCAATGTAAAGGAATTTCATTCCCTGCGCTTTAATCACAGCGCTGATGTTACCACCGCTACCAGCGATGCCGCCTTCGACGATATTTATGTAGGCACCACGCCCATTGCAGGCATCGATTTCGGCGGCTCTTCCACCACCCGCACCATTACCGTTACCCAGCCTGCATTCGGGAGTATCGCGCTCAATCCTGTAGCACCCTACAACCTCAATCAATCGGTAACGGCAACGCTTACCTTGCCCGCCGGTTATAAGAACAACGGTTGGACGGGCGACCTGTCGGGTACCGAACTGGTAAAAACATTTACGGTAACGGGCAACATGGCTTTCAGCGCCAACACGGGCATCGACGAAAGCAACCCGCCGCCGAAATACCTGGTCACGGTGAACCAACCTGCCAATGGCAACATTGTTTTATCGCCTTCCTCACCGGATGGAATGTATTATAAAGAAACGCCCGTAACCGCCACCGTTAGTTTCGAAGCCTGTTACCAGTTTACCGGGTGGACAGGCGACCTGTCGGGCGTACAGCTTACAAAAAGTTTTACCGTTCAAAATGCAATGACCATCGGTGCCGTCATCAGTCCGAATGTAACCGCACCTGTAAAAAGAACCGTGGCCACCGTAACGGAATTTAAAAACGCCCTGGCGGCCATGAACCCCGGCGACACGGTAGAAGTGGAGAACGGCAGTTACAACCTCAGCAGTCTCAGCATAAGCCGTTCGGGTTGTTCCGAAAAACCGATCCTGATCACGGCGAAAAACCGCGGCCAGGCTATTTTGAATGGCGCAACGGCACTTGTATTTAAGAACATGAAATACACCACGCTAAAGGGATTTTCTTTTCAAAGCACCAGCGTGGGAACAGGGATCAAATTAGAGAACTGTAGCCGCTTCCGCATTACCGACAATAGTTTTGCCCTGACGGAAACGACTTCCTGTACCTGGATCAACATCGGCGATACCTATGCCAGCCCGGAACCGTTGCGCAGCGGCTACAACCGCATCGACCACAACAGCTTCGACGGTAAAACCCAGGCCGGTAACTATATTCGCATGGATGGTAACATCAATCAGCAAAGCCAGTACGATACCATCGACCACAATCATTTTAAGAACAATGGCCCGCGCGCCGACAATGAAAAAGAGAGTATACGCGTAGGCGTTAGTACGCTATCAAAAAGCAGCGGCTTTACTACCATTGAATACAACCTCTTTGAAGATTGCGATGGTGATCCTGAGATCGTATCCATCAAATCCTGCGATAATACCGTACGCTACAATACTTTCGTTCGTTGCCTCGGCACCTTGTGCCTGCGCCAGGGCTTCAGGAGCACGGTAGAAGGGAATTACTTTTTCGGCGATAACAAAACGGCGGTGTTCAATGGCGGGACCATCGGTTGCGGCGGTATCCGCGTGTATGCCAAAGACCATAAGATCATCAACAATTATTTCCAGGGATTGACCGGCGCCAAATGGGATGCCGCCATTACGATCACCAACGGCGATGTGAACAATAATTCATCGAGCGTTGCGGATCATTACCTGCCGGAGAACCTCGTGGTTGCCTTCAACACGCTTGTCAATAACAAATCCAATATCGAGATCGGTTTCGATAACAACGGCAACTACCCGCTGCGGCCCATCAATAATATGATCGCGAATAATATTGTGATCGACAATACAAATCCCATTGTTAAATCCTATAGCGCTTCTGCGTTGGCCGGCGTTGGGTTCAGCAATAATATTTTTTATCCCACCGGTACATCTTCCGTAGGTATAGCCGTTAATGCCGGCGAGATCACCGTTGCAGATCCTTTGCTGGTGCAGCCTGCCTGTTCGGCGCCTGTTAACTGCGCCGGCAGTAATGCTTACCAGGTACTGAGGTTAAGTTCAACAAGTCCCGCCATCAACAACGCAACAGGTAGCTACCCTGCCGTTGAAATGGATTATGAAAAACAATTACGCAACGGGGTAAAGGATATCGGTGCAGATGAATTTTCTTCCGGTGCGCCCATCACTGTTGTCCACGGTGCGCTGGATGCCACGCATGTTGGTCCCGGTGCTGTTGATTATACTTACAGCTATACGCTTTCCGGTCCGCTGGGCGCGCGACTCTTAGCTTTCAGCGCTGTTTACCAGAACGCGGCGGCGCATCTTAAATGGACCGTTGCGGATGAACTGGATGTAAAGCAATATGAAACAGAATGGTCAACCGATGGCAGCAACTTTACAAAGATCGGCGAGGTAACCGCTACCGGTACGGTGTCGCAAAGACAGGAATACTTTTTCCTTCATAACAAACCATTGAACGGTAAAAATTATTACCGCATTAAAACACTGGATAAAAATGGGCGTTTTACTTATTCCCCCATCGCGGTAGTCGATGTGCGCGACAATACCAGCAGCAGCGTTTATCCCAACCCTGCCGTTGATTTTATTACGATCGGCATCAACAGGCCGTTGCAACCCGCTACCAGCCTCCGGTTGATCAACAGTTCGGGCATGGTTGTTAAAACGCAAACTATTCTTTCCCGCGGCAGCTTTCAGTTACCGGTTAGCACATTGGTTGCCGGGCTGTACCGCCTGGAGATCATAGAACAAGGCAAAACGATCTATGCAACACGCATCGTGGTAACGAAATAAAAAAACTGGTAACTATCGATAAAAATATTAGTATGAAAAAAATTCTATTCTCTTTGTTATTTACTGGCTTTCTTTTTTGTGCAAAAGCACAGACTACTTATTACTGGGTAGGCGGCACGGCCACTGCGAGTGCCTTTACCCTCAACAGCAACTGGAGTACAGTATTGGGCAGCGTTGCAGGCCCTTTGAGAACCGGCGCCGCACTCAACACGGATATCCTTGTTTTTGACGGGAGCGATTACGGTGGCGGCGTTACCACCGGTACGGCTATGGCCAACCTTACTTCTACTGCCTGCGGGCAGTTGAAATTGCAGAACGGTGCACGGGTAAATATTCAGAGAGCAACCACTACAACCGGTACATTGACCATTGCCGGCGGAACGGGTGACGACTTCATCATTGGCGCTACCGATAGCCTTACCATTTCTTCCATCGACCCGGCGGCTTCGGCGATCATCAGCATCAGTGCAGCCAATACAGGATCGATCAGCGGCAAACTCAACCTGGCCAATGGCGGCGCAAGGTTGTATTGTCTTACTACAAACGGCGTTCAAATAGAAAGCGGCGGGATATGTTATACCAGCACAAGCCTGGCGGGCGCCTATCCTTTCGGCGGCTCTGTTGCCAACAGCGTAGAGCGGGCTTTCGTGTTCAAAGCCGGCGCCATGGCCGTTTACCGCGGTGGTACCAGTCTGGTTGGCAATTCGGCAACATACAATCCCTTGTTATTTCAAACCGGCAGTACCCTGGTTTTTGAAGCAGCCAACGTGGGCAATATGTTCGTTAACCGCAGTTATGCCAACGTAACGGTGCGGCCTTCGCCTGCAGCACCCGCTACGCCGGTAACGGTGAACGTGGATGCATTTTTTTATAAGATCGACACGTTGCGCATCGACCCGCTTGCAACCTTTAACCTGCGGGCTTCGGGTACGGCGCCGGTATGGGGCGACATCATTAACAATGGAACCTTTGCAACGGCTGCACCCATCAGCACTTCCAACCTGATCATGACGGGCACGGTACCGCAATCCATTAAAGGAACCGGCACCTTCGGACCGATCGGCGGCCTTTGTGTTGCAACCGGTGCCAGCGTTACGCTTGAACATGCTTTACAACTCAACGGATCCAGCACTTCTTCGGTAACCGGCCAACTCAACCTGCAGAACAATACCCTTTCCGGCACGTCGGACTTCCAGTTCAGGGCGGCTACCAACACGGCTTTTACTGGCAATACAATTGTCGGTGATTATACGATCACTGCCGTAACGCCTACTTCGGCGATGGCGCTGGGTTTACTGGTAACCGGTCCCGGTATTCAACCCGATACTTATATTACCGCCACCAACAGTGGAACGGGCGTGATCACCCTTTCCAAACCGGCAACTGCAGCCGGAACCACGGCCAGCTTTACTTCAACCGGTAACCCTGCCGTATGCGAACTGGCAAATGCAGGCGGTGTTGACGGGGCTATAACGACTACGGGTACACGCGGATTTGGCACCACTACCAGTTATATTTTTAACACGGCAACGGTTACGCCTTTAAGTGATATTTCAAATCCTGATGCTTCTTCTGCCTGCAGGAACCTGACGCTGAATGCAGCGGTGAGCACCAACCGGCCCATCAGCGTATCGGGTGTGTTGACGCTGAACACGGGTAAATTCACGATCAGCCCAACGGATGTGGTACGCCTATTAAGCACCGGTTCCATTGGCGGTACGATCAACAGTACGAATTATATTGCTACGGCCACTTCCGGCAGTAACCTGGGTTTGTTGAGGATCGACACCTTTAGCACGCCAAAAGTTTTTCCTATCGGCACTCCAAATTATTATATGCCGGTAACCATTAGCCCGCTTACAGAATCTACCTTTTCAACCGGCGTTTTTGAAGGCATTACCGAAGAAGGTACGCCCAATGGTACGCCTTTCAGCGCAGCAAAAAAAGCGGGCGTAGTGGATGCGGTGTGGAGCATCAACCGCAACAGCACCAATACGGATATGGCCACCGTCAATGTAAGCTGGCCGTCGATACTGGAAGGCAGCGCTTTCGCTACTTACCCCGATGCGAACGTAGGCATTGCCCACCACAATGGTGCCGCCTGGTCGGTAACGGGCGGTACGGGCGACAACACGGCGAACAATGCCAGCAACAGTTTCAGCAGTTTTTCACCCTTTGGCGTTGGCAAGGTAGGCAACATCCTGCCGGTGCAATTGCTAAACTTTGTTGCGATCAACGAACCCCGCCAGGTGCTGGTGCGCTGGACTGTTGAACAGGAAACGGCAAATACCATTTATACAATCGAACGTTCTGCCAACGGCCGTGATTTTCAACAGATCGGTACCCTAACAGGAACGAGTAGCCGCAGTTATGGTTTCATCGATACGGATCCTTTGAACGGTTCATCTTACTACCGGTTAAAAACGTTGACTGCTAACGGCCCGGCACTTTATTCCGGCATTCAATACATCAACCGCGGCGCCGCTACCATAATGGTAAGTCCTAACCCGGTGCAACAACACAGCCTGCAGTTGCAGGTAAACAAAACCCTTGCAGGGAAAATGCCCGTACAGTTGTACAATGCGGCAGGGCAGCTTGTATTCAGTACCATTATTAATTACCCGGCGGGTTACAGTGTGCAAAAAATTACGTTGCCTGCGGGTATTGTAAAAGGATTGTACAGGTTGAAGGTGGGAGAAGACGGGCAAGGTGTTGTTGTGGATTAGTATGAACTGTGAGCCCTCATCCCCAACCCTTCTCCCCGAAGGGAGAAGGGAGTTAGGAGCATTACGTTCGCCTCACCCTCAATCCCTCTCCCAAGGAGAGGGAGGCTAGTAACATTTCGTTCAATCTGTGTAAGTCTGAACTGTGATTTGGAATGATTAGGGTGATTAACTATGATTTAATTCCCGGTTAATATTTTACATCCGCCTTCAAAGCCGTTGGTCGGGAGACCAAACGGCGGAGCGAGCATCCGTGTAACTTGCCTACCGGCAGGCAGGTCCGCCTAATCCGTGTAATAAAAAAAATCGTGTAACCTGCCTGACGGCAGTCAGGTTCGTGCCTTCAAAATTCGTGTAATAAAAACTATTCTTTCTTATACTCAAAATACAACACCGCGTTTTCCTCCAGCGTGGCTTTGGCAAATAGTTCGTAGCGTTTACCGCCGGCAATGAAAACGAGCAGGGCGGTATTGGGCGGGATGCTGCCCAGGTTCTCGGCAAAGAGACTGATCTTTTGCAGGGGTACGGTTTCATTCAGTGTTATGTTGACTAAGATGGGCGCTGCGGACAATCGCCGGTGTTCCATTACCAGTTGATCATTTACAAAAATGCTGACGGTATCGCCGTCGATGATGGCATTGTCGTACACCTGCAATTGTATAACGGTATCGCTTACGGGTACCTGGCTGATAATGCGCTCGCCCCTGCCGGTGGGCGTTACGATCACCGGGCTGTCTTTTCGTATACCCGTAACCGGTATGTCGGGAACGGGGGGCAATGGCACTTTGTGAATCGTGGTCGTAGTAGAAGGCTGGGATTGTTGTTTATCGAAAAAGCAGGCCCGCATGTGCGGTAATATCTTATCGGGCATGTTGGCAACCTTTTCCAAAAAGATGAACTCCGCGGGGCCGTAAGTAATGATCTGCGTGGGACCGAAGGGATCCGTGTTGCGGCGCCCAAACAAATCTTCATCGAATACCGGCCTGGTGGACATTCCAAACCCCGCGCCTTTCAGAATATTTTCACCATCGGTATTGCTCATTTTAAGGGCGATGCGGCTCAATACATGCGAACCCGAATTTTGTATGAAGCTGGATCCCGTGAGTATCCATTCTTTTTTTCTTTTGTTGTACCGTCCTTCGAAATAGGCTTTACAGTAATCGCCTTTTTTCTGGTGCACCGTATCCCAGGTATAGCCGCAAAGCTGGTCGCCGTTTTGAATGATGTTGAGCTGGAGAAACTGGTCGGGACCAAGGCTTCCCTGCCAGGTGCCGGTAATATCCTGTGCCTGTAAAGCCGCGCCGGGTAGCAGTAGCAGCAATATCAATGCATATCGTTTACCGTAAAACATACGGTACTAAATTTACTAAAAAAGATGCAGGTTCTAAAGGCTTATTTAAAGGTTGTTGTTTAGCTGCGCTACGATGTCCAATAGCTTTGCCCTTAATTCAGCATCCGTGATGCCTTTGGTTTCATCAAAATGCTGGTGGAAAGAAGGGAGCGAAAAACTGGCCTTGATATCAGCACCATAAAAAGGAAAATGGCGCATGGCGCCTTCCAATACGGAAGCGCCACCTCTTTTACCCGGCGACGTGGCCATCAGCAACATGGGTTTGCCCTGGAACTGTTTGGGATTGGTGCGTGATACCCAGTCGAAGATATTTTTAAAACCGGCATTGTAGGAACTGTTGTTCTCTGCAAGGGAAAGCACGATGAGGTCTGCCGAAGCGATTTTTTCGAGGAAAGCAGCTACGGGTGCCGGTGTGGGGATCTCTTTTTCAAGGTCAACGCTGAACAGCGGCATGGTATAGTCAAGCATATCGAGGACTTCTACTTCCGCATTTTCAAAAAGGCCGGCGGTCCAGGTTGCAAATTTTCTATTGATGGAGTGCCTGCTGTTACTGCCGCCATAAGCGATGATCTTCATATAAATTATTTAAATTGAAGGTACTGAATTCTAAACTTTCCAGTGGGTTGGCTGTTAGGAAGAGGACCAATCGATTACATGCATAAAAAGATGATCCTACTTATTACGGCGGTGCTTGCCTGTTTTTGTGCAACTGCGCAGGAGCAGCAGCCGGCGCGGTACAGGGATAAGATCTTTGATGAAGTACAGGCAGATAAGAACATCCGCTATGCCGAACCACCGGCCAGCGGGATAAAACGCAAGTATTACCTGCTGGATATTTATCAACCCAAAAATGATCCCGCAAAGAAACGCCCGCTCATCATCTGGATGCATGGCGGCGGTTTTAAACTCGGCAATAAAAGTTCGAGGGGCATTCCCTTGTGGAGTAAAGATTTTGCACAACGCGGTTATGTATGTGCCGCCATCAATTACCGCAATAGCAAGGGTAAAACCTTGTCCCAATTCGAAGCGACGGCTGCGGCTTGCCACGACGCGATCGAAGACCTTTACCGGTCCATCAGCTTTTTAAAACAACACGCCGATGAATATGGCATTGATACCAACCGCATCATCCTTGCGGGCAATTCGGCTGGCGCTATGATCGCGCTACACGCGGTTTATGCAAGTGCTGCCGATCTTAAAAAGATGGGCAAGTTGCCGGTGGAAAATGCTTCTGCAACAATCAATCCTTTGGGCATTGCGGCAGTGATCAATTTTTGGGGCGCCTTGTTCAGCATCGATTTTTTAAAGCAGGCAAACGTGCCTGTTGTAAGCGTTCATGGTTTTAAAGACCGCGTAGTTCCTTACACAAGTAAGGGTGGATTGCATGGAAGCCTTTCCATTAAAACCGCCGCCGACGCGCTGGAGATCCCCAATGCGCTTAAAACCTATAATGGTTACGGGCATGAACTTCAAAAACATTTCATTCCTTTTTTTGCGGGCGGCCCGGTTAAAAAAAGATGGAAAGAAGCGGCAGAATTTGCGGCGGAGTTTTTATACAGGGAGTCTTTTTAAAGCGGTATCAATAAGCTTACCCATAAATACCCATATTCCGATCTTCCCCCAAGGTTTAAGAAGACCAAACCTGTTAAAAAATTTATAACAATTAACCTTTACGGGTTTTGGCTTAAACCATTGCCGTGGCATGCCGTCTATTATTTAAAGCGAAAACAAAAAAATTATTAATGATAAAAACTCTATTTATGAAAAAGATTTTACGCCTCGAAATTTCAAAAACTGAAACTCTTTTATTTGTTGTCTTATTGGCCTGGATCGTGGCTTCCTGCTTTATTCCACTGCCGGAAGTGAATTCACTCGGAAGGTAAATTGTTAAAAATAATTGTTACCCGGACTTATCACCCTAAGCCTGGGTTTTTTGTGCAATAAAGCGTAGGTAAGGGTCGTTAAGCCTTTATAAAAAAAGTACATGAAGAACAACCAGCCGCTTTCACATTCGCCCTTGCTGTTACAGGTAGTAGTGGACCTCTTTGCAAAACTGCGCCAAAACCCGGCCGTATATCCCATCCGTTTTTATAAAAAGAACCGCCGGTTCCGTCGCAACTGGCAGGCATCTTTGGTAAAATAAGCAGTTATGCTTCGGAAATTACCCTGTTATAAAATCAGCAAAAGCACGCTTGACAAAGCGCCCGGGCCGTTTGTATTTTTGATCTCCAAAATTCAATGTTCATGAGAAAGTCCAATTCCTGGGGCCATCCCCTCCATTTCAGCATGAAGCTGTTCGACGAAATTTTCAGCCTGCTCTTCGAATCCAGTTCTAAAAGAGAATTCAGAAGGTGGAAAGATTTTTTAGCAAGCTAAAAATAATTACGAATTACGGATGACGAATTACGTTGGAGTTCAATTATGAAAGATTCTTCCATTTAATAAATCATAATGCATTTATCATAGCTGTAATCATTCAAAACCTGCCTGCCGGTAGGCAAGTCACAGTTCAGATAAATGCCGTTGGTCAGGAGACCAAACGGCGGAAGAGCATACGATGCAGGTGAACTATCCGAACCCTAAAGAAAATCTTCCATCTTAAATCACCCATCTTCCATCCAAAGTTTTAGAGAACTTAAAAATTTTCAGTACTCTCCTTTACACTGAAAAAAATCTTCAATATTAAATCTTCCCTATTCCCTAACTAAACAGGTATTCCACATCCGACTTCGTCAACGCTTTTACAAAACTGGCATCATCGGCAATGAGTTCGCTGGCTAATTTACGTTTGCGTTCCTGCAGTTGTAAAATCTTATCCTCGATGGTATCGATGCAGATCATGCGGTAAGCGAAAATATTTTTAGTTTGCCCGATGCGGTGCGTACGATCGATCGCCTGTTGCTCTACGGCCGGGTTCCACCAGGGATCAACGATGTACACGTAATCCGCCGCGGTCAGGTTGAGCCCCACACCACCGGCTTTCAATGAAATAAGGAATACACGGCATTCTTCGTTGTGCTGGAAATTCTCGATCGCTTTTTCCCTGTCCGGCGCCGACGTGCTGCCGTCGAAATATTCAAAAGGTATATCCTGTTCCTTTAATTTTTGTTTGATCAGTGCCAGCATGCCGAGGAACTGCGAAAAGATCAACGCTTTATGGTCACCGATATTTTCCGAAATTTCACGCGCCAGTTCATCCAGCTTGATGGAATGGTTCGGGTATTTTTCTTCTTCATTCAAAATGGCCGGGCTGTCGCAGATCTGCCGCAGTTTCATTAAACCCTGCAGGATGGTCAGCTGTGATTTATCGATGCCCTGCTCGTCGATGGTACCTAATATCTTGTCGCGGTAACTGTTGCGGTAAGCATCGTAGATCTTTCTTTGTTCCTTTTCCATTTCGCAGAAGAGGATCGTTTCCGTTTTTTCAGGAAGGTCTTTGGCCACCTGCTCTTTTGTGCGGCGCAGGATGAAGGGAAATAATAGTTTCCTCAGGTGTTCCTTTTGTTCCTGTTCGCCAAACTTATCGATGGGCGTGGCAAACTCGTTGCGGAAATATTCCATGCTGCCCAGCAGGCCGGGGTTGAGGAAATTCATCTGTGCAAAAATATCGAAGGTGTTGTTCTGCAACGGCGTACCGCTCATGCACAGGCGGTTCTTCGAGTTCAGCAGGCTGGCGGCTTTGGTAACTTTGGAAGACGGATTTTTGATGGCCTGGCTTTCATCGAGCACGATGTAGTCGAACCGGATCTTCAGCAACATCTGGATGTCGCTTCTCAGGGTTCCATACGTGGTGATGATGATGTTGTGCTGCTGCAATTCTTCGGCGCTGCGGCTGCGCACGCTACCATGGTGAATATGCCAGGTAAGCGAAGGTGTGAATTTTTCTACCTCGTTGCGCCAGTTGTAGATCAGCGTAGTTGGACAAACAACGATGGCCTTTAAACCACCGGTCGTGTTCTTGTAATGGTTGAGCATGGTAAGCGCCTGGATGGTTTTACCCAAACCCATGTCATCGGCCAGGATGCCGCCCCAGCCTACATCATTCAAATAACTTAACCATTGATACCCCGACAACTGGTAAGGCCGTAAAATGGGTTGCAGCAATTCGGGCGCAGCTATTTCAGGGATGTTCTTAAATTCCCTTAACCGTTCAAATTTTTCATCGAGCTCAAAGCTGAGTTCGGTCTCATCGCGGTTCTCGTACAGTTCGTCGATCACGCTCATGTGGTATTTCGACAGGCGCAACTGGTTGCTGCGGCCGTCGCCCACTTTAAACAAAAGTGAATAACGCTTCAGCCATTCGTCGGGTAATATGCCGAGCGTTCCATCGGTGAGTTGTACAAAGGATTGCTTGTTAACAAGCGCGCGCTTAATATCGTCTATGCCTACCCGTTGGTCGCCAAATTCAATTTCCACTTTGGCATCAAACCAGTCGAGGCCGCTGCTTACATGGATGTGCGTGTTGGGCCTGGCCGTATTGAAGCGGAAATTGCGCAGCGCTTCAAAACCAAATACCGGCACTTTCATGTCCTTCATCGCATCTACAAACAAAAAGAACCAGTTGTTGCGCAACACGTCGGCGCCTTTCAACACGAGGCTGTTGTTATCGTTGGGACGGATGAATTGCGAATGCAGGTTCTCCAGCTTTTGAATAAAGGCTTCTTCGGCGGGTTTGTTGCGCTTGATGAGTAAGATCTTGTCGCCATCCGGGATCGTAATGGTTTCCTTATCGGTTGCCCTGGTTTCAAATCCCTTGTATGTGAAGATCGGCTGAAACACCAGGTAGTCGCCCTTTTCCTGCAATTGTACCTTCACTTCAGGTTCGCCGCTTTTTACTTCTTTCACCAGGCTTTTGTCGAACTCCACCTGGTATTCCTTCGTAAGCGGCATGATCACTTTCTGCATCTTCTCGGCCCAGTTCTCTTTGCTGAGCTGGATATTGCCTTCTTTTAAAAACTTTTCTGCCTGCAATACATCTTCGGGTTTTTGCCAGAGGTATAAAGTATTGTCGTGCAGGAAAACGAGGCTGCTGCTGCATTCGTTTTCGGTAAAGGGAATGGTTTGTCCCTGCATCTTTACGGTACAGGCGATCTCGAAATTGCTGTTCTTCGCGATCACTTTAAAAACCGGCAATACGAACTGGTCGCTCAGTTCGATGCCTTTAAGGTTATCCGTTTTAAAAACTTTTTTATCTTTTAGTGAAAAGATAAAGTGGTTGGCGGATTGCTCTTCAAAGATTTTTTTCAGTTTGGGCTGTAAATATTCCGCGATGAGCGACTTGGTTTCTTCGGGCAATTCATCACTTTCATTTTGAATGATGTTTTCCCAGATACCACTGAAGGGCGAGTTCCTGTCGAGGTATTTATTGATCTCCGTGGTTTGTAATTTGCGTACCTGTTGCAACAATGTCTTGTCTTCTTCGCTGAAATACTCCGTGTTCACGAACTTAGCCAGGTCGACCTTTTCTACTTTCCCAACGAATTTTTTATTGTCTTCATCGGCATCGCCCTGTACCGCATCTACCTGGAAATATGGGTAAGCCGTTGCGTTGAAATTGAATACCAGTCCAAGTTTTTTTGCCGCCTGCTCCGCTTCTTCCACCACCGTTTCAGGAATGTCGGGCACTATAAATTTTTCTGCCGGCTTATCGGGCATGCTTCCCGGCGCCACGCGCTTGATGGAAGTGTCGAGTACTTTTAAAAAAGGCTTGCCGTCTTTGTAAGTAAATTCAAATTTTCCCTTGAGGTCATCTTCCAGGCTGTAACCGTATATCTGCAGCAACTTGTTCTTTTCTTTATCCCAGTTGCGGATGCTGTCGAAATAGTAAGGACCGTAAGCATTCAGTAACTGCAGGAACAACATCGTTTTGTGTTCGCACAGCGGGTGTTCCGCTTCTTCACATTTACAGGAAGTGTCGAAGTTCCTTTCGTCGTTCTTCTGGATCACGAGCGGGAAATTTTCCCCGTCGATGCTGAGTTCGGCTTCCACGCGCTCGTCGGCCGCCTTTAAAATATTTGCTTTTACGGTGCGCAGGATGTTCTCCGCTTCTGCATAAATGCCCGGAGAGGAAAGCATCTTGATCATTTTCAGGTCGATGTGCTTCATCTTGGCAACAGTATGCCGCTGGTTGTATTGCATGGCCGTGTTGCCCAGCATGTTCTTGTCCATCATTTCCTGCAAACGCAGCAGGGCCGCGGCTTCGTGGCGGCAAATATCGCCCAGGTTATAAGGGCAGCTACACCTTACCGTTAGTGTTTTCGGGTCGGCGTATTTTTGAATGTGCACTTTGTAAAAAGTAGCGTAACTATCATCCTTAACGCGGAACACCACGGCGCTCATCAGTTGATCATGCTCTACCAGTTCTACAAAACCTAAAGCGTGTATCTTTTTGCCCCGGCGGATCACTTCATCGGTTCCGTTATTATATACATGCTTGATAAGATGGGATAAGGCCATTTAAATACAATTGCCTGTTTATGTTCGGCTTATAATGGGTTCGTTCCGAAAAGGGCAATTTGCAAAAGTAACGGAAAATAACTGAGAGAACGGCCGTTTACAAAAACATTCTGGGTAAAAATAACAAAGCGTTAAGGCCTGCGGGCAACGAGTTTACCCTGTTCGTAGATCACGAGTACGTTGGCGCCGTCGTTGGTTAAACAGTATTCCATGTCCTTATCAAGGCCATAGCCTGAAAGCCGCTGGTAGTGCGATGCATTCTTCGCTTTCATAAAGCCGAAGAGGTCGTTGCGGGCTTCTTCGTAAAGGCTTTCGGCTATCTTGGAGCTGTCGCAGTTGATGGAAAAATGTGCTTTGATGCGGCTGATCACGGCGCCGGCAAACAACGTGTCTTCAATATTCACGCGGTCTTTCCAGGCAGCGCAACCAAGGATCACGTTCTGCTTTTGTTCCACCAGGTAATCGCATACGGCCGACAGGTTGGGAAAGGAACCGGTGATGATGCTTTTGGCATTGCTGGCCAGCGCCATGTGCAATAATTTGGTACCATTGGTAGTGGTGAGCACGAGTGTTTTATTGCCGATGAAATCAGCGGGGTATTCAAAAGGCGAATTGCCATAGGTGAGTCCTTCGGCCACCTGGCCGTCGCGTTCACCCGCGGTGATGCTGTCGATCTGTTTGCCGATGCGGATGCACTCCGCCACGCTGTCAACCGGTATGATGGCTTTTGCGCCGTTGTGCAAAGCGGTGGCAATGGTAGACGTGGCGCGCAACACATCGATGATGACAACGATGCTGCTGCTTACTTCGTATAAGTTCAGTAAGGCAGGCGAAAGGCTGGTGTACAGGGTAGGTTTATCGTTCTGCATATCGGTTGCACTAATTTAATATTGTTTTCCATTTAAGCGTTTCGGCATATTCTTTAATCGTATGGTTGCGGCGCTCCAGCAATTTTTGCAGGTAACTGCGCAGGTACAATTTGTTGAACCAGGTACCGATCTTTCCATAAGGCGATTCGAAGCGCACGAGGTCGATCATGATGGTGCCGTTTTGCACGGGTTTGAAATGATGCTCGTGTGAAAAACTTTTGAAATCACCTTTTGTCATTTCATCCGTAAAAAAAGAAGGCGATTGCAACGCCGTGATCTTTGATGTGAACAGCCTTGTTTTAAATAAATGACGCGCCTTCCAGGTAACGGTCTCGTTCGCATTGATCAATCCCGTGGTAACGCCTGCCACGGCTTCTTCGCCCGTATGCGCGGTAGACAGTTTGTGCAGGCTGATGCTGCGACTGAGGTCGAACACGCGTTCAACGGGCGCCGCTATAAAAGTTGTAAGGTGAATAAAAGACATAGGAACCCGCCGGCCTTTTGTTATACGAAAGGCATTTTAACCACTTTCGCTTTTAATAAGGTGTTGCGCACACTGATGTATATTTCAGCATCGATGGTCGCATATTTATTGTCAACATAACCCATACCAATGGCTTTGCCCAGCGAAGGCGATTGCGTACCGGAAGTGACGGTGCCAATGATCGTGCCTTCAAAATCCTTGATGTCGTAACCGTGGCGCGCGATGCCTTTTTCGATCATTTCAAAACCCACGAGCTTTCTTTTTATGCCTTCTTCTTTTTGTTTTGCAAAATAGTCGCTGTTGGTGAACGGCTTGCTGAACTTGGTGATCCAGCCCAAGCCGGCTTCGAGGGGCGAAGTGGTATCGTCGATGTCGTTGCCATATAAGCAATAGCCCATTTCCAGCCTTAGCGTATCCCTGGCGCCCAGGCCGATGGCCTTGATGCCTTGTGCCGCGCCGGCTTCAAAAATTGCATTCCATATTTTATCGGCGGCGCCGTCCTTATTCTCGAAATAAATTTCCACGCCACCCGCACCGGTGTAACCCGTAGCGCTTACCAGTACATTTTCAACCCCGGCAAAAAGACCTTTGGTGAACGTGTAATATTTCAGGTTCATGATGTCCATTTCCGTCAACGGCTGCAGGATCTTCGTGGCATTAGGGCCTTGTATAGCAAGAAGACAGGTCTTATCGGATATATCGGTCATCTCCACTTTCTTGTCATTGAACTGGCTGATCCATTTCCAGTCCTTTTCAATATTGCTGGCATTCACTACCAACATATAGGTTTTATTTTCTTCGATGCAGTAAACGATCAGGTCATCCACGATGCCGCCGTCTTTGTTGGGCAGGCAACTGTATTGTGCTTTGCCCGCGGTGAGTTTGGATGCGTCGTTGCTGGTCACGCGCTGGATGAGGTCCAGTGCATTTTCTCCCTTCAGCATAAATTCGCCCATGTGGCTTACGTCGAATACGCCGGCATTGTTGCGCACGGCCGCATGTTCATCATTGATGCCGGTATAGCTGATGGGCATGTTGTAACCGGCGAACTCCGCCATTTTTGCGCCAAGCGCGATGTGATGTTGTGTAAACGGGGTATTCTTCATGTTGCTTTGATTGGTGGTTGCAAAGGTAGTAAGTAAAAATTCAAAAGTTAAAAGTCAAAACCCAAAAGATGGGACGTGCAAGGACGAGGATTTGGCTCCCGAATTTGCATTTTTTTATTTGCGTTTGATCAGGAGACCAAACCGCGGAACGAACAGTAAAAATTCAAATGTTAAAAGTTAAAACCCAAACTCAGGCAGCCGGTACTTTTGGGTTTTGACTTAAAAAGAGAGTCCCGCCAAAAATGGCGGGACGGTTGGGTTTCAAAACTTCAACTCAACTATTGAAACGATCTTAATTAAAGGTTGCCATCGGGTCGGCGAAAGGCGCTTTGTACACGCTCAGCGGCATGAGGTCGATATCGGCCGATGCCTTGTCGATCTTCTCCAGTTGCTGCTGTGTTTTTTCAATCGCCTTTTTCAATGAATCTTTGGTGCGTTGTTTTTCCAGGTCCAGCTTCTGTTTCAGCGAATCGATCCTGTTGGCCGGTTCCGAAGGGGTAGTAGTGGTGCCCGGGCTATAACGGTAATTATCACCATTGTCGTTGCCGTTGTCTTCGGTATTGATCTCTACACCATGCTCGTTGATCTTTATATTACTCCTGTTCCTCCTCCACCTGTTGTTCCTGTTGTTGTCCTGCTCATCCTTCACCTGCAGCGCGGTCCTTCCATCGGGTGCATGCAGGCCGTCGGCTTTCATTATGTAGGTGAAGTTGCTGATCCAGTCGTGTTCTTCATCATCGAAATTGATGCCGAAGTCGCCATCGTTGAACGGTGTGTTGAAGTGTACATCGTTGATCCAGCCGATGTCGCCGCCGATCCTGATCTGTTTGCCAACGGGAACGTAGATGCGGATGATGATGCGCTGGTTGCGGAATTTATCCGTTTTGTTGATCGCGATGCCTTTGTCCATGTGCAGGATGGTATCTTTCTGCTGCATGTTGAACTTTATCTTTTGTGCCAGGTATTCTGCATCCTGGCGGGTACGGCCGTCGGCCATTTTCACCATCGTTACCCTGAAGCTGTCGGAGGTTGATTTCACGATCTGTATGTCGAAGTTCTTTACGTAAGCCGTATCCTCATCCACGCCGCTGAAAGGTTCGAAGCGCAACCACCTGCCGCGGCGGAATTTTTGTAAAGGCGATTCGGAGGTCAGTTCCAACTTGTTTACAGAAGGGTTGGTCAATACTACTTCTTCTTCGCTGATGTTCTCCGCGGTGCGTTTAAAGTCGCGGCTAACGGAAGATATAAGGAGTATGAAGCAGGCCCAGCCGAGTATCCATAGGCTGATGAAGCTGAGGCGGATCATTTTGCTGCCGGTTTTTACTTTGGCCAGTTTGCGGATGATCCAGGTAATGATACCGATCAGCGGTACGGCGATGAAGAAGATCAGCGTACCCCAGGCGTAAGCGTTCTGCCAGCCGTCGGTGATCAGGAAATCCTTGAGCGGGAAAATGCTGAGGGCAAAAACGCCCAGCCCGAACAAGGCAGCCACTACGGCGAACCCGATACAGCCGATGATGAAGTAGGCGAATATTTTTGCCATCAGGGCGATGATGTCGCCAAAGGAACTACCGGTGCGCTTTACGGTTTTTGCCAGTTCCGCGTTCATGGCCTGCGCTTTTTCGTTGCCGAAACTGGCAGCCTGGGCGCCGAATTTTTTAGCGCGGTCCTGTACACCTTTCATTTCTTCCATCACTGAATTCTTGATGGAGTTCAGGTCGATCTTTTCGCCTTTCATTTCCAGCTTTTCAGCAGTGGTATGCGCTTCGGGGATCACCATCCAGAGGATGATGTAGAAGATGAGTGCGCCGGGACTAAAGCCTACGCGCAGGAAGTCGGGAAAATCCATAACGCCCCAATGTCCCCACCTGAAAACGATGGACAGGAAAGGCAGGGCGAACAGTACCCTTGGGATCCATACGTTGATGCCGAAATAATTGGCGATACCGCTGCACACGCCGCCGATCAGTTTGTCGTCGCTGTCGCGGTATAATTTTTTGCGCGTTACGCCGATCTGTGTTTCCGAGCTGTTGGGCAGGAAGATCCATAATAAGATGTACACGAAGAAACCTACGCCGGTGATCACGAAGAGGATCCTTACAATGAGCGAGTCGATGCCCAGGTAATTGGCAATACCGGCACACACACCACCGAGGATCTTGTTGTTCTCGTCGCGGTACAGGCGTTTGTGTCCCTGCGGCTGGCCTGCGTTGGCATTGTATTCTTCCCTGGTTTCGTTATTGGCGGCCCTGGCCTGTTCGCCGAGGCGGTCTTCATCGCCTTCAAATTCTTCGGGACGGCCCATGCTTTTGATGATGGCGTTTACATCGTCGTCGGTGATGCAGGTGGCGCCTTTTTGCAGGCGTTCCTGGAACAGTTCACCGATACGGCTTTCGATGTCGTTGATGATCTCTTCCTTGCCTTCTTCGTTGGCAAAGTGCCGGTTAAGACTTTCCGTATATTGTTTCAGGAGGTCGAAGGCTGTTACTTCGATAGGAACTACCCTTCCCTGAAAATTGATATTGATAACTTGTTTCATGACGTGAAAGTTGATTGGTTTCTGTCTTGCTTCAATGCCTTTGCGGGTACCGGGGCAGGACGTTTGTTCTTGTTTCGTTAGTTGATGGTTTCAAAAAAGAAAAACATGGCTATACTTTTCTTTATTGAGGGTTATTGTTGTTGAAGTTGTCGCTTGTAAACTGTTGTTCTGCTTCGGTGAGTGCTTTTACCGCGTTGGCCAGTTCAAACCAGGTGGCTTCGAGTTCTTTGTAAAATTCCGCTCCTTTATCTGTAAGCGAAAAGTATTTCCGTGGCGGGCCGCTGTTGCTTTCTACCCAGCGATAGGTCAGCAGTTCTGCATTTTTAAGCCGGGTAAGGAGCGGGTACAGGGTACCTTCCAGGATGTTGAGGTTGGCCGCCTTCATCTTATCTATGATGTCCGAAGGGTAGGCTTCCCCCTGCTTGATAACGGAAAGGATACAAAATTCCAGTACTCCTTTCCGCATCTGGCTGGCTGTGTTATCAATGTTCATGGCTACAATTTTAAAAATTCATGGCTATACTTTAGAAAGCTTGGTTTTGGGATTGACCGTTTAAAAGATCCGGATCCTTTCAACTTTATCCTTTTTCCTCCCTTTCTGTCACAAAGATACTAGCTTTTTAGTACTATGCAACACATAATACCATATTTTTTATAGTAGCTGGTGGACAATGTTAGCGCTGTTCGTAAATTTAATTGATTATCAAATAGTTATACAGTAATAAATTTTAAAAATAATTTTACAGGAAGGATGAGCGGGCCTTTTTACAGGCTGAACGGCATGAGATAAGCTTTTAAAAAGAGAGGTTAGTTGGCAGTTAGCAGTGGGCAGTAGGCAAAAAATGCAGAAGGTCTTATTAGCACAACTCATCACTCATAACCCATCACTCATAATTTTCTTTCTACTGTTAAAAAATATCCAAGGATATTGTCTTGTTGTAACGAAGCCGACTCAAAACCGTCGTACCATCAAAGACTTACAATTATAAAATAGCTGCCTTATATTGTAAGAAAATTCGATGCAGCCACAAAGCGTATGATATGAAAAATTTATTACCCTTACTAACCGGCCTCCTGTTTTTCGTGGCCTGCAAAACCAGCAAGAGTTATGTTACCCGGCCCGATGCCGACAACAGTGTTTTCGATGCCGTAAAAGCCCTGTCCAAAAAGCCGGGCGATACCATTGCCTTGAAGGCGCTGCCGGTAGTATATGCCAACGCCGTTGACCGCCACCTTAATAAAATAAACAGCATCGAACAATCGCAGGAACTTTCCCGCTGGGATAACCTGGTCCGTGAGTACACTATTTTACAATCGATGTACGTGGCCATTACCAGCGAACCTACTTCCAACAGCATTGTAAAAGCAAAGAATTACGAAAGCCTGGTCTATGACCTGAAACAACAGGGCGCCGCGGATTATTTTGCAGAAGCGAATGTGCTGATGAATAACCAATCAACAAAAGCTGATGCAAAAGAAGCCTATTTTTTATTTAAAAAGGCCAGCCAGCTTGTACCGGATTTCAATGGCGCCAAAGCAAGGATGGAAGATGCTTACGCCGCCGCCATCGTAAATGTGATCATCAATCCCGTAGCAGATAATTCTTTCTTCTTCAATACCGGTAGCTGGGGCAACTACGGTTACAATTACAGCAACGAATATTTTCAGCAAACGCTGGTGCGCGAACTGGGCGGTGAGAATGGTACACGGTATCCCGCGCGGTTCTATACGGATTGGTCGGCGCGCCGCGACAATGTACAGCCGGATTGGGTGATCGATCTTACATTGAAGAACATGGACCTGCCGCGTCCTTCCGAGTACAATTACCGGCGCAACGCGAGCAAGCAGATCGAGATCGGTCGCGATACGGCCAACAAAGCCATATATAAAACAGTACATGCCACGGTGAACATTTCGCGTTACTCCTTCCAGGCGCGGGCCGATATGGAAGTGCGCATAACGGACCTCGCTACCCGCAAAAGCATTACCGGCAATACCTACAGCGAATATTACAACTGGCAGGAAGAAACGGCCACCTATTCCGGCGACAGCAGGGCGTTGAGTTCAAGCGAATGGGATATGGTAAACCGCAGCAATTACAACGAACCGCGCAAGGAAGAAGTGCTGAATGAATTATATAGAAAGTTGTACAGCCAGGTGAGGAATAAGATAGTTTACGCAGTAGATTGGTAGCCCTCATCCCCAACCCTTCTCCCCGGAGGGAGAAGGGAGTTAGAAGCATCCGTTCAATCCGTGGAATAAAAAATTCGTGTAACCTGTCTGCCGACAGGCAGGTTCGCGCCTTTAAATTCGTGTAATGAAAAAAGAGATCATCAACCAAACCGCCGCTTATGTACAACAAGAACTCACCGGCGCCGAAGGCGGCCACGACTGGTGGCATATACAGCGCGTATGGAACAATGCGAAGGCAATCGCGGCAACAGAACAAGTGGATCTTTTTATTGTAGAACTGGGCGCCCTGCTGCATGATATTGCCGATTCAAAATTCCATAACGGCGATGAAAATGTGGGCCCGGAAAAAGCGAAGGCTTTCTTAATTTCTTTAGGGGTTGAAACAAATGTTATCGACCATGTAGAGAACATCATCCGCAATATTTCTTTCAAAGGCGGCAACTTCAACGCCGGCTTTACTTCGCCCGAACTGGCGGTGGTGCAGGATGCCGACCGGCTGGATGCGCTAGGGGCGATCGGTATTGCAAGAGCTTTTCACTATGGCGGGTTTAAAGACCGGGAGATATACAATCCAACAATACCGCCGAACCTTACCATGACGAAAGAAGAATACAAGCACAGCAACGCGCCCACCATCAATCATTTCTACGAAAAATTATTATTACTGAAAGACAGGATGAACACCCACTCCGGCAGGCGCATCGCGGCAGAGCGGGATGCATTCATGCAACAATACCTGGAGCAGTTTTATGGGGAATGGAACGGGGAGAGGTAATGTGCAAATATGAAAATTGAAATCACGCAAGTTTCACGCATAGGTGCAAGGAAGCAAAGTTCGCAGCTGGCCAGCCGGTTCATATATTCCTTTTTGTGAGGGCACGAACCGTGGAGCGGGTATAACGTGATAATTTGCTGATGTGCTAATCTGCTATAAAATATAACATCTCATTTTAGTGAAAATTCACCCGGTGCCAACAAAGAGATATTTCACACAAGGTGCAATGGAAGTAACTTGGCTCACAGGTTTGCAAAACGAGATACAAATCAATTAACCCAAGTTGCTGGTTAAATAATGACCCCTAAAATTATTTGACAGTTTCCAGGTTAAAGAATGGTAAAAAATAGCTTCAATACAATTGGCTTGTCTATTAGGAAACCCTGGAACATCCAAAAGGTCAAAAAAGAAAAAACGGCGAATTTTACGCCGTTTTTTCGAAAGCTTGTGGGCCCACCTGGGCTCGAACCAGGGACCACCTGATTATGAGTCAGGTGCTCTAACCAACTGAGCTATAGGCCCTGTTATGGGTTGCATAACGGAGGGCAAAAGTAGGAAAAATCAATTAAAACTTAAAAGGGGTTTTGGGAAGGAAGGGAACTGCATTGTTTAGGGTTTGGGGTTCGGTGTTGGGGAGTGTTGGAATGGTGGCGGATTTTAATCCCGGCAGCCCTGTAGTTCCTGCTTCCGGCTGCCCAATTATAACAGGGCATCGCCCGCTGTTTTTTATCCCGGTATATCTAAATAAATTTTCTTAATTTAACAGGGAGAGAAAACAGCTTGCTATATGTTGTCTGCAGCAGAAATAACGGCGCTCCAGCACCGGGTAGCTGATCACAACGATCAACCTTCCTTTGCACGTTTGTACATGGCCTATGCGCCAAACCTGCTTCAATTTGCCAACAGCATCATCAAAAACAAGGAATTATCGGAGGAGATCGTATCCGACGTGTTCGTACGCACCTGGCAAAACCGCCGCACGCTCAGCGGCATCGAAAACCTGCAGTTGTACCTGTACGTAAGCACCAAGAACACCGCGCTCAATTACCTGTCGCGGCATTTTCGCAAGGAAGAGGTGTCGCTCAACGAAATGTCGATGCAGGTGCCCGCCCTCACCTACAACCCCGAAGACCTGCTCATCACCTCCGAAGCCGTAAAACGCATTGAAACGGAGATCAACCGCCTGCCCGCCCGCTGCAAACTCATCTTCAAACTGGTAAAGGAAGACGGCCTCAAATACAACGACATCGCCCGGCTGCTCAACATTTCAGTAAAAACAATCGACAGCCAGGTGGCCATCGCCGTAAAAAAGATCAGCAGCGCCCTCCACTTCGAATTGAAAAAGCAGCCGCGTTAAACCGGCGCAGCCTTCAACGATCTTCAACTACATTCAACGCCCTCACCCAACCTCCCCTTCTCCTAAACCTCCTAAACCGTCTAAACCTCTTCCCCAAAAAAATTCCCCTCCCTTTTAGTAGATTCCCCCAAAAACCGTGTCCTTACCCATTAACTGCATGGAACAACCAAACGTAGAAAGGATATGGACGCTGATGGCCCGCAAGCTGTCGGGCGAAGCTGCGCTTGCCGAGCTGGACGAACTGGAACAGTTGCTCCACCGGCACCCCGAAGCCAACTATTCCATGGAAGTGATGCAGGACCTCTGGAAAAGTAAAACGCCCTCCAACCCATCCCATACCGAGAACGAATACCGCAAACTGGCGTTGAAGCTGCAGCAGATGGGCA
>Ga0247804_10000056_pt1 | contig 65662 bp, 65 predicted proteins | sample UWRJL029104C1_FD_181142 | JGI IMG/M metagenome (GOLD analysis project Ga0247804, IMG submission 181142) | Plant litter microbial communities from Arlington Agricultural Research Station in Wisconsin, United States - UWRJ-L029-104C-1 | ecosystem: Environmental > Terrestrial > Plant litter >... | reverse complement strand
AATGCTAAAAAGTTTTTTCTTACCTTTAATAATTGTCTTATGTGCAACATATGGTTGTAAGAAAGATGATGACACATCAAAACCTGCAACACAATTATTAAACTTATCAGGAACAACATGGAAATTTTATACATCGCCATTAGGATCTGTTCCTGGAACAACTTACATTAAATTTAATTCCAATCAGAAATTTGACTATTCTGAAGCACCTGATGATGATCCTATTGTTTATTTTGGAGTTTGGGATCAATCGGTAAATAATGTTAATCTACATTTCGAAACAGGTTATAATACCGATTATTCAGGAACCTTAGTAAATAAAGACAGTATATCAGGTACTATGTTCGATTCTGTTACCATGACTCACGGTGCTTTTTCGGCAATTAGATATAGATAATAATCAATATTAAAATAAAAAACTCCATCAAAAACCTGATGGAGTTTTTTATTTTAGCAGCATGCAAAATATTACGACACTGATTTTCGATCTTGGTGGTGTTATCATTAACCTGAAAACAGAACCAATATGGTTGCAGGAAAATCTGGCAACGAATTTTCATACTGAAAAACTGAATACTTTACGACATCAAAATTTCTTTAATAGATTTGAAACAGGAGAAATTTCAGTATCAGATTTTATAAGGCAATTAATGTCAATTTCGGTAAGTAATATAATAACCCAAGAAGAAATAAATAAATCCTGGAACGGAATTTTATTGGATATACCAATATATCGAATTGAGTTGCTAAAAGAACTTAAACAAAGATATAGGTTGATTTTATTAAGTAATACCAACCATATTCACATGGATTATATTCGCATTTATATGCACCAAGAATTTGGTGAAGATATATTAGATTCTATTTTTCACAAATGTTTCTATTCTCAGGAAATTGGATTGCGTAAACCTGATAAAGAAATATATGAATATGTTCTGCAACAAGAAAATCTTCAGGCAGAAAATTGTTTATTTTTAGATGACAAAGCAGAAAATTTAATTGAACCTCAAAAATTAGGCATTCAAACTATTTTAGTAGATAAAGATATTACAGTATTATTAAACAATTTCTAAACAATAAATTGTACATCGTAAATCGTAAATCGTACATTAAAAACCTTATTTTTGCGCTTCAATATTTTAATTTATGCAGCAATTAAGCGAACAAGAAATCGTTAGAAGAGAAAAATTAGAGAAAATAAAAGCACTTGGAATTGATCCATATCCTGCGCCTTTGTATCCTGTAAATGTTACTTCCAAAGAAATAAAAGAAAATTATAACGAAGAAGTTTTAGAAGATGGCACTAAAAATCGCTTAAATTATCAGGATGTTTGTATTGCAGGAAGACTAATGGCGTCAAGACCAGCAGGAAAAGCTACGTTCGCAGAAATTCAGGACGCAGCAGGAAGAATTCAGATCTATGTTCGTCGCGATGATATTTGCAAAACAGAAGACAAATCTTTATACGATGACCTCTTTTCCAAACTATTAGATTTAGGTGATTTTATCGGAGTTAAAGGTTATGTTTTTAAAACTAAAGTTGGTGAGATCTCTATTCACGCAACAGAATTTACTTTATTAGGAAAATCATTAAGACCATTACCGGTTGCAAAAACAGATGCTGATGGCAATGTTTTCGATGCATTTTCTGATACGGAATTACGTTATCGTCAGCGTTATGTAGATTTAGTAGTAAATCCAAGTGTTCGCGAAACTTTTATCAAACGCACGAAAATGGTCAATTCTATTCGCGAGTTTTTAAATGCAAAAGGAGCATTAGAAGTAGACACACCGGTTTTACAAAGCATTCCTGGCGGTGCGGCAGCAAAACCATTCATCACACATCACAATGCTTTAGATATGCCATTGTATTTGCGTATAGCAAATGAATTGTACCTGAAACGATTGATCGTTGGTGGCTTTGATTGGGTTTATGAGTTTTCGAGAAACTTCCGAAATGAAGGCATGGACAGAACACACAATCCTGAATTTACAGTCTTGGAATTCTACGTTGCCTACAAAGATTATTTCTGGATGATGGAAACAACAGAGCAATTATTAGAAAAAGCATGCTTTGATACCAATGGAACAACTGCTGTTGAAGTTGGCGAAAACATGATCAACTTTAAAGCACCTTACAAACGAATTTCTATTTATGATGCCATAAAAACTTATACAGGTTTTGATGTTTCTGAAATGGACGAACAAGGCTTACGTGATGTTTGCAAACAATTGCATATCGAAACCAATCCAACAATGGGAAAAGGTAAATTAATCGACGAAATCTTTGGCAACCGTTGCGAACACAATTATATTCAACCAACCTTTATCATAGATTATCCGATTGAGATGTCGCCATTGACAAAAAAACACCGAAGCAAAAAAGGCTTGGTAGAACGTTTTGAATTGATGATAAACGGTAAAGAAGTAGCAAATGCTTACACAGAATTAAATGATCCGATCGACCAGCGCGAACGTTTTGAAGAACAAGTTACTTTAATGGAACGTGGCGACGACGAAGCTATGTTTATTGATCAGGATTTCTTACGTGCTTTAGAATACGGAATGCCACCAACTTCAGGTATCGGTTTCGGTATTGATAGATTAGCCATGTTGATGACGAATAATGTAAGCATACAAGAAGTACTGTTTTTTCCGCAAATGAGAATTGAGAAATAGTATTATGAATTTTTAGCTATTATTTGCTTTGCATTTTCAACCATTATTTTTTAAATTTGATTATGGCAACTTCTAAAAAAATAGAAAAAGAACCGGTTCGCAAACTTACTGCACACGATTTAGCTTTCGGCATTGGTAGAAAATTTACCAATGAAGAAATTGCTTTGCTTATCAAAGCCCATGAAAATGATTCTTTTGTTGATGAAGAAACTGCAAGTAAAATGATAAATAAAGAAATCTCAAAACTTTATAAAGAGAAGAAAATTGCAAGTAAAGTATAGCAGTTTAGCACGAAAGACGCTTACTGATGTAGCTCGTTTCATAGAAACATTAAATACAAAAGGCTCTGGAAATAGATGGAAAAATAAATTTTTCCTGAAAGTTAAAAAATACGCACAACCAATATCATACGCTTTGTGCAGACATAAAATTTATGATGAATCAAGTTTTAGTTGTGTTGCAATAGACAATTGAATTGTAGTATTTAAGATTGAAAGCAATCAGTTTAATGTTTACCAAATTGTACTAGCTTCAAGTTTATACTAATCTGCGCAATCCTTAAATCAAGTTAATCAGCGGTTCAGACAAAAAATATTCCTTATCTTTACTGCAAGATGCAATTCGTATTTCCTTGGTTTCTGTTCGCAATTTTTGCACTTGCAATTCCTGTTATCATTCATCTTTTTTATTTCCGAAAATTCAAGAAGGTTTATTTCTCTGATATTCGTTTTCTAAAGCAAGTCCAGGAAGAAAAATCAACCATTGAAAAATTGAAGAAAAGATTGATTTTAGCATCAAGATTATTGGCATTATTTTTCCTCATCTTAGCATTCGTTCAGCCTTTTATTGGTAATAATAAAAACAAGCTTAACCAAGGAACTTCAGCTGTTTGCGTGTATATCGACAACTCGTATTCTATGGGTTTGAAGACAGGTGGCGAAGCAGCTTTATCTATTGCAAAAAATAAAGCGAAAGAAATTGCAAATGCTTTTAATACTGGCGATAAATTTTCTTTGCTTACAAATGATTTAGAAGGAACACATCAGCGTTGGATGCAGAAACAAGACTTTTTAGATGCTGTCGACAAGTTAGAATTATCTCCAAACATTAAAACAATTGCTGACATTACTAAAAAAGAAGCAACACTTTTTCAAACATTGGATGCAAAGAATAAACTTGGTTTTTTCATTTCCGACTTTCAGAAAAATATGGTTTCCAAAAGTGATGATACTTCATTCACAGCACACTTCTTAGATATTCAAGGAAATCCTGAAAAAAATATTTATGTAGATTCCTGTTGGTTCGAACAACCTGTATTTACTGTCAACACAACGAACAAACTAATTGTAAGAATTAAAAATGCTGGCAACACGCAAGCTGACAAAATTCGCGTTTCTGTAAAAATAAATGAAGCTGTAAAAGCGATTGATGACATTACAATTCCTGCAGAATCTGTTGTTGTTGATTCGTTTAATTTTGCAACAACACAAGCAGGTTTTCAGAAAGGCGAAATTTCTTTCAACGATTATCCGATTACTTTTGATGATAAATTTTACTTCGCTTTTAATGTAGATGCAAATGAGAAAGTGTTATCTATTGATGATGTAGAAACGCCCAATAATATTGCTTCTATATTTACAAATGATGCGCATTTTATTTTCGACAAAACCAATAAAGGACAAATTGATTATTCAGCATTCAAAAATTATTCGCTGATTATTTTAAATCAATTACAGGAAATAAGTTCAGGTTTATCTTCTTCATTAAGAGAATATTCGGCAAATGGTGGCAACATTTACATCATTCCAAGTATAACCACAAATATTGCTTCTTATAACTCATTCTTAACTACTATAAATTCCGGAACTTATGCTGAAGCGCAAGCAAAACAAGGCGAAGTCACGAAAATAAATTTGAATGAAGATGTTTTTAAAAGTGTATTCAATCAGTTGCCAAAAAATGTAGAAACACCAAAAATTAAAAAGCTCTATCCAATTTTATCAAGTTCAAATGCGAATGAACGTGAACTTTTATCAACCAATTTAAATTCTTCTTTAGTATCAAAGTTTGATGTTGGTAAAGGCTTTGTTTATTTGCAAGCCGTTCCGTTATCTGCAGATTTTTCTGACCTGCAAGCTAAAGCGATTTTTGCGCCAATGATTTACAATGCAGCCGTTTACAAGAAAAATAATCAGCCATTGTTCTATACTATCGGAAAAGATAATTTGCTGGAATTGAAAAATGGAAATACTAACAATGAAAGTGTCTACAAATTATCAAATGGCAAAAATGAATTTATTCCTGAAAATCGTTCTGTTGGAAATACAGTTTTATTACGTGTCAATACATCAATTTCTTCAGATGGAATTTATTCAATTAACAGTAATAATAAAGATGTAGGAATTGCAGCATTCAACTTTGACAGAACAGAATCTAACTTGAAGTTTGCAGAAACATCAGATCTGAAAAAAATATTCAATCAAAAAAACCAGATCATTTTAGACAATACAAAAGCAAATTTATCAGCCGAAGTAAAACAAATAAAAGATGGCATTTTATTATGGAAACTTTGCGTAATTTTGTCATTATTATTTTTGTTGATAGAAGTTTTATTAATCCGGTTTTATAAATGAGTAATTATCTACTAAAGAATATCACAGTTTTAGATGCAAGTTCCGAACACAATGGAAAAAAAGTAGATATTTTAATTGAAAACTCAAATGTAAGTTTGAGCTCTTTGAATGATGTCAGTCTGAGTTTATCAAAGACAACCGAAACCATTGATTTCTCAAATTGTTACTTTACACAAGGATTTTGCGATCTATATGTAAACATCAACGATCCTGGTTTTGAATATCGTGAAGATATAGAGTCTGTTGCAAATGCAGCAATTGCTGGCGGTTTCACCACTATTTGCGCAACTGCAAACAATCATCCGATTACACAAACAAAAGCGCAGGTTGAATATATCATCAACAATGCAAGAAATACGGCTGTAAATATTTTTCCAATTGGAGCTATCACAGAAAATTTTGATGGCAAATCTCCAACAGAAATGCTGGATATGCATTACGCAGGTGCTATTGCATTTTCTGATGTGCCACACAGCGTAAAAGATAGCGGTGTTTTGCTGCGCGCTTTGCAGTATGTACAACCATTTGATGGCTTGATCATTACATTGCCTTTTGATAAAACTTTGGTTTCTGACGGACAAGTAAATGAAAGCGAAACTTCTGTAAAAATGGGTGTGAAAGGAATCACTAACTTATCAGAGTTTGCTGTTGTGCAGCGTGATATAGAGTTGCTGAAATATGCCGGCGGCAAATTGCATTTCGTTGGCATTTCCACAAAAGAAAGCGTTGACTTAATTAGAAAAGCAAAAGCTGAAAAGATAAATGTTACTTGTTCTGTTTTTGTTCATCATTTAGTAAGTGATGAAAGCGATGTGAAAAATTTTGATTCAAACTATAAGGTTTTTCCACCATTAAGAACTTCAGAAGACCAGCAATCATTGATAGATGCGCTGAAAGATGGAACAATAGATTGTATTTCAACACAACATACACCTTTAAATATTGATGAAAAAAATGTAGAGTTTGAAGTGGCAGATTTTGGAATCATTGGCTTGGAAACTGCCTTCGGTTTATTAAATAAGAAATTAGGAAACGAAATTTCTAAAGAAAGATTAATTGAATTACTATCAACAAATCCTAAAAAAATAATCCAATCAAAGAGTCTAATTAATCAGACAAATCCAATAAATACAAATCAAGACTTTATTATTCTAAACTTTGAAGAAGAATATATCTTCACAGAAAAACACATAAAATCAAAATCAAAGAACACACCTTACATCAATCAACAATTAAAAGGAAAAGTGAAAGCAGTTTTTTCTAAAGGAAAATTGATCATTAATAAATAAAAAAACTTTCCCAAAATATTAATTATTTATGAGCGATCAACTACAAGATAATAATCCACGCGGTGTAGCAAGCGGTTTCATCATAGCTATAATATCAGCCTTATTTTCAACGTTGTTCTTTGCATCATTCACCACATTGGTCTATGTGAAAAAAATGCCTTTTGGTAAACCACAAGCCGTAATTGTACAGATTGTTTCCGTGATCATTGCCGTTGGATTATCGCAGTTTTTATCCAGAAAAATTCAAGGTAATAAACTTTCTATGATGCAGGCTTTGCTCATAGGTTGGTTATCCAGTTTGATCTTAGCAATGTTCATCGCTACATTTTATTCTGTCTTCGGCTCTGTCACCCATCAAGATCTTATGCAAAAAGGTGTATTTTCCATGTTGTTATTGTTGTATAATGCATTAGGTTTAATTTGGTCCATTATTCTTGGCGTAATTCTTAAAAAAGAATAAAATGGAATTTCGATTTGGTTACACAGTGTAATAAAACTATTTTTGTAATCTTAATTTGATATTCAACATTAATCATTTAGCATTGAACATTTCTATAGTCATACCATTATTTAACGAAGAAGAATCTTTGCCGGAATTATTTGCATGGATCGAAAGAGTAATGAAGGGAAATAATTTCTCTTACGAAATACTTGCAGTTGATGATGGAAGCAAAGATAATTCCTGGAATGTTATAAAAAAATACGCAGAGAAATGTCCTGAATTAAAAGGTATTTCCTTTCAGCGAAACTATGGTAAATCTGCAGCCTTACAAGTAGGTTTTGAGGCTGCACAAGGCGATGTTATTGTTACTATGGACGCTGATTTACAAGATTCACCAGACGAAATTCCAGAGCTATATAAGATGATAACGGTAGACGGTTTTCAGTTGGTTTCAGGTTGGAAGAAAAAACGTTACGATCCAATTACAAAAACTGTACCTACAAAATTATTTAACGCTGCAACACGCTATGTTTCAGGTATTAATAATTTGCATGATTTTAATTGTGGTTTAAAAGCATATCAAAAAAAAGTAGTAAAAAGTATAGAAGTTTATGGCGAAATGCACCGCTACATTCCTGTGATAGCAAAATGGGCAGGCTTTGATAAAATAACAGAAAAACCTGTTGCACATCAAGAACGAAAATATGGCGTTACTAAATTTGGCTTAGAGCGTTTTGTAAATGGATTTTTAGATTTGATGAGCATTACTTTTGTTGGCAGATATGGCAAAAGACCGATGCACTTATTTGGAACTTTAGGCGTGCTTTCTTTCTTTTTTGGTATTCTGATCTTAATTTATCTGACTATTACTAAAACTATATTTGGTATCGTTGGTATGACAAACAGACCGATCTTTTATCTTGGTATTTTAACCATTATTGTCGGCACACAACTCTTTGTGGCTGGTTTCTTAGGCGAATTGATTGCACGAAATGGTGCAGACAGAAATCAATATAATATTGGTGAGAAGATAAATTTATAATTATTATCTTAATTTGGATTTATTAGATGTTTAGATAAAAGGATTGTCTTTAAATAAGAATCCAACACTCTTTTAATCCAGGAAATCCTAATTCTGACAAGTTTTACAAACTCAATTCCACATATATAGGAAAATGATCTGAGATTTTATTGTTAACTATTTGAAATTTATGTACGACAAAATTTGGCGTTGTCAAAATATAATCAATGCGCAAAAAAGGAATCTTGCCATTGTAAGTATGTCCGATGCCAAATCCATAATCTAAAAATGCATCTTTCATGTTTTTAGAAACTCTGTTAACCACGTAAGAATTCGGCAGGTCATTAAAATCACCACACAAAATAACAGGTTTGGTTTGTGCGTTTAAAAATGCTTTTAATTGGTCAGCTTGTTTTGCTCTTCGCTCAAATGCTTTCTTCAATTTTACAACAATACTTTTTGTGCCGCTTTCATCTAAATTTTGTGTTTCTCTAAATTCATCAATTGTTTCATAATCTTGTTTTCCAAAATAAATAGATTGCAGATGCACATTTACAAAACGGATAACAGTATCGCCAAAAGTAATATCAGCATATAAACCTTTAAATGGGTTTTTGCCGTAACCTGTTTTAAAATCCTGTTTCATGATGTTGCCATGCTCTATAATTGGTGTTTTCGAAAATAAAGAAATGCCCCAATTATCGGTGTTGCGCAATACTAATTCTTTAGTAAAGAAATAATGTTTATAGCCTAAATTTTGAAGTTGTTTTATAGTATTAAAACGCTTTGAAGAATCTGAATAAAATTCCTGGAAACAAACCACATCAGGATCTTTTTCTTTGATGGTTTGAAAGATTTTCTCTTTCGAATTTTCATTATCACTCCAATTATACAAGTCAAAATCACGCACATTGTAGCTCATTACTTTTATAATTTTGGAGTTTGTGCCTGCAATGTCTGAACTTCCTAAATTGGTGGCTGTTAATCGTAATAATTGTGGTAAGCACGCAGCAATAGCTAATAAAGACACCACGGCAAAATGTCGCTTGCGCATGATCCAGATAATTACAAAAACTAAATTTGCAACAACTAATGCCGGTAAAACCAATCCGGCAAACGGCATGAACCATACACGGTTCGGACTAATATAAGATGCTGATAAGCTAATAAGCAACGCTACTACAAAAACAATGTTTGTAGTTCTAGATGTAAATGATATGATCCATTTTATAAATTTCATCTTTGTAATAAAACGCTTAAAGGGTTTCAAAGCCTTTAAACGTTCGTTTTAATCTTCCTGACTTATTTTGAATAAAAAATCTTTTTCTTCTTTAGATAAGCTGTCGTAGCTGGAACGATTGATCTTGTCCAAGATGGCATCCAGTCTTTCCTGCTTGCTGATGTCTGTTTTTCCTGATGAATTGGACGTACTTTGTTTATTAGTAAAAGTTGAAGCATATTCCTTTTCCTTTTTATATTCTACTTTCAGTTTTGGCTTCTTCTTAAATAAATTTGAAAAGAAATCAATAACAGCGTAAAAAGGTTTGCCTAAATCATTTCCTCTTTGCAGTTGCCTGATGTAGATAAAACCAAACAATGCGCCGCCAAGATGTGCAATGTGACCACCTGCATTTCCGTTCTGTATATTAATAACATCTAATACAACGTACACCAATGCTATCCATTTTATCTTTACAGGACCAATAAACATTAAACCTATTTCATAATCAGGCGCAATGGTAGCTGCAGCCAATACAATTGCCATCACACTTGCAGATGCACCTATACAATAAGCAATATGAACATCATTACTAAATAATGGAAAGAGGTTATAAGCTGCGATGTAAAAAATTCCACCAAAAATTCCACCAAAGATATATATTGGTAATATCTTAGGCTTGCCGATCATATCCTGAACAATTTGTCCAAACCAATACAAGCCAAGCATATTGAACAAAACATGAAGAAAACCTTCGTGCAGGAACATATAGGTAAAAATTCCCCAAGGATGATACAGCAAGTTTTTTGGTGAAGCATACAACGACAACCATTCTACTAAATTAAAAGGACTGTTCGCTTGAAAAAGCTTAAATGGAAGACTGATAAGATTTACAATAACAAATACAGCAATGTTTATCAGGATTAATTTAATTAAATCCGATCCATATCTATATTGCCATTTTATGTCTTGCCAGATATTCATGCTTAGTAAAATGTCTTTTTGTTTGTCTTGTTCCAAAATAAAACTAATAAAAATCCGAAGATTGCGCCACCAATATGAGCATAATGAGCTACATTATCTAAACCTACTTGTGCAAATGCAATATCATAAGTTATAATTACAAGCGGAATTAAATATTTTGCTTTTATTGGAACAGGCACAAACATAAATATCAGAGGTGTATTGGGAAACAGATAAGCAAAGCCAGCCAATAAGCCATAAATTGCACCACTTGCACCAACTAAGCTTTGATAATAAATGCTACTTAAATTCTTTAAAGCATCTGCACCAAGAGCAGCAGGCAAAACACTATCACTTTGTAAAATAATGCTTCCTGTATAATAATAAGCCGTTCCTGCACTAATTGCCAAGTGAAACGCGATAGCTCCAAATCCGGAAAAGAAATATAAAAATGCAAATTTTTTACTTCCTAAAACACGCTCATTTTCTAAGATAGAACCAAAGCTATACAATGCATACATATTGAAAAGGATATGAAAAATTCCACCATGCGTAAACATATGTGTTACAAGCTGCCAAGGTTTAAATGCAGGATTGCTTGGATAATGCATCGCAAAAATTTCCGTTAAATTTGGATACAGAAATGTGGCTACAAAAACTAAAATGTTTAGTAAAATCAGGTTTTTTGCAACCGGTGTGATGGTATCTAATCCGCCAAATCTTCTTATGCTCATACTTTATCTCTAATTTCCAAATTTTCTTTCTATTTCATCAAAGCTATATTGTACAAAAGTAGCTAAACCTACAGGACTTATACTTGGTTGCTCGCAGGCAAACAATTCATCTATTAATTGCTGCATTGAGTTTTTATCCAAAAAAGTACCTGGTTTTGTTGCTGTTTGAAAAGCTAATGTTTTTGCTACATTTTTTCTTTTATCAAAATTATCTGTTTTGCTGCTATTCTTAAAATCTTCCAACAATTTTTCTATCAATTGAGTTTCATTTTCATCGCGCAAATCGCTTGGCATGCCATGAATAACAAAAGTTGAACCACCGAAAAATTCTACATCAAACCCTAATACTTTTAATTCTGGAAGAATTTCCTGTAGCAATGCAACATCACTATTATTAAGTTCCAAAGATTTTGGAAATAATATACGTTGTGTTGCAGCAGGTTGATTTGCTAAGTTTCTCAAATATTTTTCAAACAAAATTCGTTGATGCGCTTTTTGCTGGTCAATTAAAATAAAACCACTTTTTATTTGCGTTAAAATATAACGTTCGTGCAATTGAATCGGCTCAAAACGCTCATCTTTAAAAGGATTGTTAGAGATCTCATTTTCATCTTCCAAAGCTTGTAACTGATCCATCTTGCTGCGAATAGTTACAGAACGTTCCTGCGTTTCTTCATCTATTTCATATAGTTTTTTCCAGTCATCAAAATTCTGTTTCTGATTTTGTGGAATATCTTTATCAAATGGCGAATGATAAGAACCTTTCGTATTACTGTTGATGTCTGAATTTAATTTAGATTGAACCACCGTAAATGGCTGCTCATTATAAACACGTTCATCAATCAATTGGTTAAAGTTTGATTCATGTTCAAAATCAATAGTTGGCATCACACTATATTGTGAAAGACCATGTTTTGCTGCAGCATTCAACAATAAATAAATCGACTTTTCATCTTCAAACTTTATTTCCTGTTTTGTTGGATGAACATTTATATCAATCGCATTCGGATCAATATCTATAAACAAACAATAGAAAGGGAAACTTTTATCAGTAATTAAACCATCATAGGCTTTGGAAATGGCATAATTCAAAAAATTATTTTTTATAAAACGATTGTTGACAAAGAAGAATTGTTCACCACGCGTTTTCTTACTTACTTCAGGTTTGCCAATAAAACCTCGCACACTCACGTAATCGGTCACTTCTTCAATAGGTACTAATTTTTCATTATAATTTTTTCCAAAGATGCTTACAATACGCTGACGAAGATTGCCTGCTTTTAAATGATAGACTTCAATACCATTATGATGTAAAGAAAAGAATACAGATGGATTTGCTAAAGCAACATGCATAAATTCATCTAAAATATGCTTGGTTTCAATTGCATTTGATTTAAGAAAATTACGACGAGCAGGAACATTATAAAACAAATTTTTTACTGCAATCGAAGTGCCTGCATTTTGCGAACAAGGCTCTTGTAGAATTACTTTCGATGCTTCAACGATCAGCATTGTACCAAGTTCCTTATCATGCAATTTTGATTTCATTTCCACTTGCGCAACGGCTGCAATACTTGCCATGGCTTCACCGCGAAAACCAAAAGTATACAACGAAAAGAGATCTTCAATGTTTTTAATTTTTGAAGTAGCGTGTCGCTCAAAGCTCATACGCGCATCCGTTTCGCTCATACCACAACCATCATCAACAACCTGCACCAATGCGCGACCGGCATCTTTGATAATCAGCTGAATATTTTTTGCGCCTGAATCAACACTATTTTCCATTAATTCTTTTACCACAGAAGCCGGTCGTTGAATCACTTCACCGGCAGCAATTTGGTTGGCAATAGCATCAGGCAATAAACGGATAATATCAGACATAAGAAGCCACAAATTACAAAATTGTATTCTTTATGTCGTGTTAAATGCTGTTATTTTGATGAGAATAATTATAATAAAATCATTTCCACGCTCGTTTAAACTTTATAACATGCTAAAGCTGAGAATTTTAGTATGTTTGAACAATTTTAGGACTGATTTTTGATGAAAATGGAATCAATGAAAATAAATTATAAAATATTACTACTTACTGCTTACTGCATACTCATTACTTTATTTGCTAAAGCAACCGAGCCACCATATTTAAAAGATACTTCAAACGTTTGGGTAGATTCTGTATTAAAAACAATGACTTTAGATGAAAAGATCGGACAACTTTTCATGGTTGCCGCTTATTCAAATAAAGATGAAACCAGTTATCAAACTATTGATAAATATATTAAAGACTACAAAGTTGGTGGATTGATTTTTTTTCAGGGAACACCACAAAAACAAGCAGAATTGACGAATCGCTACCAAGCAGAAAGCAAAGTGCCTTTATGGATTGGATTCGATGGTGAATGGGGTTTAGGTATGCGTTTAGACAATACGATTTCTTATCCAAGACAATTGACCTTAGGTGCAATAAACAACAATGATCTGGTGTATGAAATGGGAAAGGAAATTGCACGACAAATGAAGCGCATTGGTATTCATATAAATTTCGCGCCTGATATTGATGTCAACAGCAATCCAAATAATCCTGTTATTAATGACCGTTCTTTTGGCGATAATAAATTTGGTGTGGTTAGAAAAGGATTGGATTACATGATGGGTTTGCAGGACAATAAAATCTTGCCAAGCGGCAAGCATTTTCCCGGTCATGGCGATACTGATGTGGATTCACATAAAGACTTGCCTGTTTTAAATCATTCCATTGAAAGACTCGAATCTGTTGAGCTGTATCCATTCAAACAGTTCATTCGTTATGGTGTCGGCAGCTTAATGGTGTCGCATTTGAATGTGCTGGCATTAGATGGTGCACCAAACTTTCCGGCAACTTTATCACCAAAAATTGTGCAGCAAAAACTTATTGATTCTATGGGTTTTAAAGGTTTGATTTTTACGGATGCAATGAACATGAAAGGCATTACAAAATATTATCCGTCAGGTGTTGCTGAAGTAATGGCAATTATTGCAGGCAATGATGTAATGCTTTTTCCTGATAATGTAGATTCAGCAATTGATGGTGTGCGCTGTGCCGTATTACAGGATTCTATAATTTCAGAAGACTTAATTAATCAGAAGGTTCGTAAGATCTTAGCAGCAAAATACTGGTTAGGTTTAAATAATAACCAACCCATAAAAACAGATGGAATTGATGCAGATATCAACAGCGAACAAGCTAAGTTTTTGAAATTTAAACTGGTTGAAAATGCGATTACAGTAGCACGTGATTCTGAATATATTTTACCAATCTTAAACTTACAGAAACGAATTGCAAACGTAAGTATTGGAAGCAGCAAAGCAACTACGTTCTCTGCAACAATAGATAAATATGCACAAGTAGATCATTTTTTTATTCCGAAAGATGAATCTGCAAAAACATTTAATGATGTATTGGCAAAATTAAAAGATTATCATTTAGTAATTATTGATATACAAGATATGAGTCGTTTTGCTGCGAAAAATTTTGGACTTACTACAAATTCTTTAACATTTTTAAATCAAATTAACAAGCAAAACAAAACCATTTTGAATGTGTTAGGCACACCATATAGTTTGAAATATTTCCAGGATTTTAATACGGTGATTGTTGGTTATAATGAAGAAGATGAAGCCGAATCTATCACAGCTCAAATCATTTTTGGTGCGCGTGGTGCAGAAGGTACTTTGCCTGTTACGGTTGGCAAATTTCATTATGGCGATGGCGAATGCACCAACTCTAACATGCGTTTAAAATATGGCAATCCGTTAGAAGTGAATATGAATGCTGCAACTTTAAAAAAGATAGATGCCATAGTTTACAAAGCTATGGATGATAAGATCTTTCCGGGTTGCCAAATTTTGGTTGCTAAAGATGGAAATGTGATCTATGAAAAAGCATTTGGCTTTCATACGTACGATAATACCTTAGCCACTAAAACAACAGATTTGTTTGATGTTGCATCTGTAACTAAAGTTACGGCAACTGTTCCAATGATCATGAAAATGCAGGAACAAGGCAAAATTGATGTCAATAAAAAACTCGGCGATTATTATCATTATCCTGAAAATTCTAATAAAAAAGATATTTTTATAAAAGAAATGCTGTGCCACCAAGCCGGCTTGCCTGCTTGGATTCCGTTTTATAAGAATTCGCTGGATTCATTAGGAAATCCTGATAGCTTGTGGTATTCTAAAGTTCAGGATTCTATATTTTCTGTAAAAATTTTAGATAGTTTATACCTGAAAAAAACTTTTCAGGATTCTGTTTGGAATATGATCTATAATTGTGGTTTGGCAACTATAAAAGATTATAAATACAGCGATCTTGGTTATTATTTATTGCAACAAATCATAGAGAAAACATACAAGGATTCTTTGCAAAACATCACAAAAAAATATTTGTATGCACCATTAGGAATGAACTATACACAATACAATCCAAAATGGAACGGCTATGATCTGAACAAGATTATGCCGACAGAAATTGAAAAGAATTTTCGTAAAAGTTTATTGCTTGGAACCGTTCACGATCAAGGTGCAGCTTTGCTTGGCGGTGTTGCCGGTCACGCAGGAATATTTAGTAATGTAAATGATTTAGCAAAGTATATGCAATTGCTATTAAACGGTGGAACTTATGGTGGTTACAAATATTATGAAGCATCAACCATTAAAAATTTCACCACAAAACAATATCCAAACAACAGAAGAGCGATTGGTTTTGATAAGCCAACACCAATCGGACAAGATGGACCAACGTGTGATGCTGCACCAACAGAATCGTTTGGACATACAGGTTTTACAGGTACTATGGTTTGGGCAGATCCAAAAAATAATTTAGTTTATATCTTCTTATCGAACAGAGTTTATCCAAGTGCTGATGTAAATACTTTGTCGAAACAAAATATTCGTCAGAAAATTCAGCAGATTATTTATGATGCGATTGGAAAATAGGAATGCGAAGCGGCGATATATCGTACCACGATAATCGTGGCACGATATCGCTCTGTCATTTCCTCGAAAGAGGAATCTCCAATGCTTTTTCAACGTAGTAATTCTTGGAATATAAACATTCTATTCATAGTGCTACATCTAGTTCACAAGTATATGCAAGTTCCTTTTAAGGAAATGACTTTGCTTTCTCTGCGCCTTTGCGTGAAAAAATTACACTTCGTAATTAAAATTCGCTTCGCATCCTTTACTGCAATTGGTTGACAGGTGGCGCTTGCCGACACACAATTCTATACTAAGCTAAACATCTGTCATAAGCGAGTAAAATGATGCTGCTCAGGTGGCTTTAAGGTCTTGTACCCAGGTAAACTAAGGTGACATCAAATGAAGCCCTGTGACCAGCTGTACCTGTTTCATCCATAAAAAATTTCACACGGATATTTTTTGTTACGGGATCAACATCATTAAACCCAGATGGGTCGAGAACCGCTGAACGCCCACCGGGCGCTGTTCCCTGACCATAATAGTTGGTGACAGCTGTTACCTTATTAGTAGCAGCATTAAACGTCATTATCAATCCAAAATTACCGTAGAAGGTTGCATTGGTGATACCGCCGCCTGTATTTCCTATCACAATACCCGGAAAGTTGAGCGATTTGGCAACAAGACTGTCAGTATTCGTACCACTGGTTTGTAATGTGTATTCATATGTATTATTCATCCAGCCAAATGCAGAGTTGGAATGATCTGTCATGGTACCTTCCATACGATACCGGGCATCCCATTGATTTCTTGTAGTTGAAGGGTTTTCTTTAGGACCTTCTTTCGTTTTTTTGCAGGCACCGATCGCAATAGCAATCATGGCGAACAATAGTAATTTTTTCATGTTTTTCATAGCTGATTTTTTTTAAACCGATAAAATATTATTCTGAAAAGGTTGATCCTTTTTGATTATGAATAGGATGCAATTTGTTTTTTAAATTTAAAAAAAATATTGATAATCTTCGCTGTTTTTTTACTTTATGCCGGCACTTAACTCATAAATATATGTATCTCATTTAAAAAAGCTGAGATACATTTTGGGATTTCTCCCACGATCGAAACGACGCGATGCATTGTGAATGTTAGCGTTCTTTGCCTGAGATTTTAATCATAAATAATCAACTAAATCTGCATCAAACTTCATAATTAAAATTCACTTCGCAACCTTCTGAGCAGTTGGTACAGATGTCTATTTCTTTTCTGCCTTTTACTAATTTCACTCTGAAATCTTTATACAGGTCATTGTTCCATATCTGTGAAAAAGTATGCGTTTGCAGATCGCCTAATTGGTATTGCGCGTCTTTGTCAAAACAACAAGGCACAACTTTACCGTTCCAGGTAATTACGCAGCTGTGCCATAATTTCCAGCAATTATTTTCTAAACTATTTTTAATGGAATAAGTGCCGTCATTATTTTTTTTATAACGAGAATATTGTTCGTTTTCAGGAATTAATTCATTGCCATTCTTATAATCATACACTTGTGCAGTTTTTAAGATCACTTCATCAACACCAATTTCTTTTGCTAATTTCTTCAATTCATTGATTTGATGTTCATTTGGCTTGACTACTAAAAACTGAAAAATTATGTAAGGCGTTTTCGATTTCATTTCTTTTTTCCAATGAACGATCTTTTTTGCGCCTTCAATTACTTTGGTCAATTTTCCGCCAACACGATAACTTTGGTACGTTTCTTGCGTGGTTCCATCAATAGAAATAATTAGTCTATCCAAACCGGATTCAATAGTTTTTTTCGACATGGCATCTGTCAGATAATGCGCATTTGTTGAGGTTGCAGTATATATTTTCTTTTTTCTTGCATAAGCAACCATTTCTAAAAAATTCTTGTGTAAGTATGGTTCACCTTGAAAATAGAAAGTCAGGTAAATTAATTTATCAGCTATTTCATCTATTGTTTTTTGAAAGAAATCTTTTTCCAGCATACCAATTGGACGTGTAAAAGAACGCAAACCACTTGGACATTCAGGACAGCGCAAGTTGCAGGAAGTTGTTGGCTCAAAAGAAATGGAAAAAGGCATTCCTAATTGAATCGGTTTCTTTGTAAATTTTGTAAGATAAAAGGAAGCATACACTAAAGCCATATTCCAAACTCTTTTAAAAGTGAGTTTAGAGAAAAAATTAAGCGTGTTTTGTGTGGATGCGTTCATTTGTTGATTCAGGAATCAAGATACGGATAATTAGATAATTAGCTGATGTGACAATTAGCTAATGCCAAAAAATAGATATGAATAATTTAAATTAACTGTACTGTTTATCTCTATTACAAAGGCACAACTTCCGTTTTTGGAATGTGTTTTTTGAAATATCTAATGACAAAAAACAATAAAACTACAATTAACACGCAAACAATTCCTGCAATTATAAAAGGAATTACGATACTGAAAATACTTCCAACAATTGCCAGAATATGCTCAATGGTTGCCACAATCGGATTGGCAACACCGGCAGTTGTTGCTGTTGAGGTTGCACGCGTTAAGGCTGTTCCGGCTTGGATAATACCTGCACTGCCACCACCAACAATGATACCTAAACCCCATTTTATCATTGGATCTGTTTCCGGTAAAATAGCAGAAGCAGTCAGCAAAGTGCCTGCAATTACAGAAGCCGGTGTAGTTATCGTATCTAATATATTATCAATAAAAGGCAAGTAATAACCTGCAATTTCAAAAATAGTAGCAGCACCAAAACAAATAATTGCTGTAGTTGTACTCATCCATTGAAAACCTGCACCTAAATGTAAAATGCCCATTTTAGAAGCAATGCTTGCAGCTAACAAAGGCACAAAAACTCTAAAACCGCAACAGGCACTCAAACCCAAACCCATCACAAGGCTTAGCAAAACTTTATTATCACTGAAGAAATGTAAAGCATCGTTCGAAACAAATTTCATTATAGTTGTATCCATAGTTAAAATTAGTATTTTTTTCGAATAACATTATATTGTTGACTTAAATTCCAACATAATATTATCTATAAATTAAGAAAATAAAGATTGGATTATAGAAATCGTTTATATGTTGGTTTGTTTTTTCAATTCGTGAATAAAATCTCTTCGCTCATAACTTATCACTCATAACTATTTTTTACCTTTACAAAAAAATTACACAATGGAATTAAGCGGAAAAGTATTTAAAGTATTGCCTGTAGAATCTGGCGAAGGAAAAAACGGAACATGGAAAAAACAAATGATTGTTATAGAAACTGATGGTGGAAAATATCCTAAAAAAGTGGCAGTTGTTTTTTGGAGCGACTTGGTGAATAATGATTCTTTTGTAGAAGGAAGAGATATTTCTGTAGAGTTTGATGTAGAAAGCCGTGAATTTAATGGAAAATGGTATACAGATGTTAAAGCTTGGAGAATTAATAACTCTAGCAATTCGTCTAATAACAATGCTTCATCAAATAACAATAACGCAAAGCCTTTGGCTAATAATAGCACGCCTGCATATACAGCAGCTGATATTCCTAACGACCAGATTGATGATGACTTGCCTTTTTAAATGCAAGATACAATGATATAAAAGCCGGATTTTTTCCGGCTTTTTTTATGCAAGAAATCCTAAAATTATAGAATGAGCAATGATAATAATAGAATTGAGAAGAAATAAAAAAAATGTTTTCTTTTCAAAACATCAGTAAAATAAGGTAAATGAAAATCATGTAATGTAATCTAAAAGTTGTGTAAGGGTTTGTTTTAAGAATTATACAAAATTTGTACTATCAAAAATAACAAACAAATTTCTAAATTTTTAAAATTATTATCATGGAAAACACAACATCAATAAAAGGAAATTGGAATGAAATTAAAGGTAAATTAAAACAACAATTTGCATCATTAACTGATGATGATTTACTTTTTACAGAAGGAAAGTCTGACGAGCTTTATGGAAGACTTCAACAAAAATTAGGTAAAACCAAAGATGAAATTCGTGAACTAATTGGAAAGATCTAATATTCAAAATTTCATTCAGAAACTTTATGTCACTTTAAATTAAATTGTATGTATAATCAAGTTCACAAATTTTTCTATTTAAGTTCAATCATACTTCTGTTATCAACTATAGCGATAGTTGGATGTAAATCAAATCATGAAGAAAAAAATGAAGAAACAACAGTAGTTGAAGATCAACAACCATCAGAGTGGAAGGTCTTCAAAGAAAATGCAGAACAATCTATCAATCGCAATGATGAAAAAATAAAAGTTCTTGAAGAAAGAATCAGTAAATCATCAACACCAAATCTTGATAAAGTCAGACAAAAAAGAATTGATGGCTTGAAAGAAGAGAATGCAAGATTGAGAAATAAAATAGTAGAATATAAAGAAGACGAGGTGAAATCTAACTACGAAGAATTTAAAGCAAACTTACAAAAAGAATTAGATTCTTTAGAAATGTCACTAAATGACTTTGGTGATAAATTTGACTCTAAATAATTTTTAAAAAACAAAACTACAAATCATGAGTAATTTATTATATATCATCGCAGTTATACTTGTTATAGGTTGGGCGATCGGGTTCATCGGATTTCATGCAAGTGGACTTATCCATATTTTATTAGTAATTGCAGTAATTGCAATAATATTAAGAATCATTCAAGGAAAATCACCGATTTAAAAACAAAACAAAATTAATTATTAATCTCAAAAAACAATATCATGAAAGAAGGAAAAATTTTATTAGGTGTATTGGCTGGTTTAGCTGCCGGTGCAACATTAGGTATCTTATTAGCGCCAGATAGCGGTGCAAATACAAGAAAGAAAATTGTAAAAAGAGGCGAAGATTACGCAGACAATTTGAAAGGTAAATACAATAACTTAGTTAGCTCTTTAAGCGAAGAAGTTGATATGTTCAAAGAAGAAATCAATCAGTTAGCTGAAAACGGAAAAGCAAAATTCGAAGAAGAAAAATCTAAAGCAGCTAATGTTAAGAATGAATTTTCTAAAGCTGTTAGTTAATTCAAAATTCTAAATAAAATCATAATATGGAACAACCTAATAATACATTGGAAGATTTAATTGACAGTACACAAGCTTATAGTAAAACTACGCTTGAACTGACTAAATTAAAAGGTTTAAATGCCATTACTAATGTATTCAGCGTTTTAACAGCTAACCTCTTACTTATAATTACATCAATATTATTCTTAGTAGTTGCAAGTATAGGTATAGCATTGGTGTTAAACGAAATGTTAGGCAAACCATATTATGGTTTTTTTATTTTAGCCGGATTTTATCTTTTCATTAGTATCATCTTTTATTTCTTTTTACATAAATGGATAAAAAAACCGGTGAGCAATTTAATTATTTCACAAGCATTAGATTAACTACCATGGCTTCAATTCAAACACATCAGGATCTACAGGATGCAATTCAAAATTTGGAACGCAAACAGCTAATGGACAAAGAACACATGAAGTCCTATTTTCAAGATGCTCGTGAAAATATCGAGCCTTTAAATATTATAAAATCTACATTACACAGCATTAATAGTTCGGAAGAACTTAAGAAAGATATGATCAAAGCCGCAGTAGCTTTAGCGATTGGCTATATTGCAAAAAAAGTTGTGAATGCCTATTTAAACAAAACACGAACAAAAACTTCATTCGGTGTTGAGAATTTAATTCAAATTGCAATATCAGGATTAATAGGTGGAAATTTTGCTTTTATTAAAAATATCGCAATGAATTTCTTCAGGCTAATTTTGCAGAAAAGACAGAATCAATTATTGCTTAATGCTCACTAGTAATGCAATGATAAGAGATTAACCAAAAAAAATTAAATGTTATGAAACCAGATATTGGAGTAGCAGAAAAAGACTTACAAAAAACAGCCAAAACGCTTGGTGTTATTTTGTCTAATGAAACCGTACTGTACATAAAAACGAGAAAATTTCACTGGAATATTTCCGGTGATAGTTTTATGGAATTTCATTTGTTGTTTGAAAATCAGTACAAGGAAATAGAAGAAATTATTGATGAAGTTGCAGAACGCATCAGCAAGCTTGGTAGCAAAACTATTGGCACCATGCAGGAATTTATAGATAATGCAACACTAAAAGAAAAACCGGCAAACTATCCTACACAAAAAGAAATGCTTGCTGAATTATTGAGCGACCATGAAGAGATAATCAAGCATATACGAAAGATCGTTGATAATGAAGATGCTGAAGGCTTAGATGCAGGTTCAGCTGATTTCATTACAGGTTTAATGCAAACACATGAAACCATAGCCTGGAAATTAAGAAGGTATCTAAAATAAAATAACTCACAAATTTTTATTTCACATAATCAAAGTTAAACGGACTTTGATAATTCAAAACAAGATCTTGATTATTTCAAGATCTTGTTTTTTATATAATTGCGCCAAAACATCAATAAAATAAGATGATTTGAGTTTTTGTAATCTTAAAATCATGTAATAAAATCAGGTAGTTCTGTAATGGTTAGGCATAAGAAAGTAGTGATATTTACATTATCAAATTTATTTAATCATTAAAAAACAAACAGTATGAAAAGATTATTTTTCTCAGCGACAGTAGCAACAGTATTTGCTTTAGGCATGACATCTTGCAAAAAAGATTACAATTGTGAATGTAAAGAAACTACAGGAAACGGTGCTACATTTGAAACAACTAACTATCCAAATACAAGTTTAGTTGATGCAAGAGAAGCATGTAAAGATCGTCAGTCTTTATGGCAAAACACAAGTAAGCCAAACACAGTGTGTACAATCCTTTAAAAACTAAATTTAAATTAAAACTAAAAGTCATGAAAAGATTAATGATTGCAGGAGCTTTAACGATGTTACTAACAGTAGGTATGACATCATGCAAAAAAGATTATGATTGTGAATGTAGAGACGGTAACGTTCTTGAAACTACAACTTATCCAAATACTGGTTTAGTAGATGCAAGAAATGCTTGTAAAGATCGTCAGTCTTTCTACCAAAACAGCAGCCATCCTGGCGCTGAATGTACAATTCTATAGTTATTTGTTTATAATATCTCAAGAATTAAGCTGCCTCATTTGAGGCAGCTTTTTTATTTATGACAGAAATGAAAGACTTGCTAATGTCAGATATCGCAACTCAGATAAACGAAACATAAGTATTGTTTGTGCAACTTATTAAATGATAGTCCTAAATAAGACCTTACTAATATATAGAATAAAACTTTTGAGCTATTTATTTTTATTAGGATAAAATCTTTTAAAGAAGTTATTTTCTTTTGCTGGCATCGAATCGCCTAATAAAATACCGAATGGTTTTAATGAGTTTACACGATCGAAAATTACTTTTAATATAGCTGTTAGCGGAATAGACAGAAACATTCCAGGAACGCCCCAAATTGCAGCACCAATTAATACAACAATCACAGATGCCAATGCATTTATTTTTACCTTAGACGCTACTATATAATGCATCAGTATATTGTTGTCGATAAACTGAACAATTAAATAAACTACCAAAACCCAAAGTGCTGCATTAGGCGACTGCGTGGTAAGCGCGATGATCATTGGTAAGATCACAGCAATTACACCACCGATATATGGAATAATATTAAGCAATCCGCCAATGATTCCAAGCATTACTGCAAAATCAACACCGATGATCAGTAATCCGATAACATTCAAGGTGGAAACAATAGCAGACTCAATCAGTAAACCGGTTAAATAACTTTGTATTAAAGACTTTGAATCGAACAAAATTCCGGAAACATTCTGATGGGTGTCTTTAGAAAAGAACTTGCTTATAAATTCTATAATTAAAGGTTTATAATACAGGATCATAAACACATAGATAGGAATCAGGAAGATAATAATAAGTGCACCTGAAATACTCATTAAGGTTTGTGCGATCACAGCAGAAGCATTGGAAATACTGTTAGTTACAGAGTTTTTAAGCCATTCCTGCAATTTGCTTGCTGGAATATTAAAGTGACTTGAAATCCATACAAGCGTATCATTTGTGATATTATTTAATTGTGTTTGTAACTTTGGAAGTATATTTATAAAGGAAGAAATCTGTGTTGTTAGAAAATAAATAAATCCGGCAATTGCAGACATCGTTATAATAATCACTATAAATATAGCGATCATGCGCGGCACGCGTTTTCTGTGCAAAAAGTTTACGCCTGGATTTAGTAAGATCGCAATTAAGAGAGAAAATAACACCGGTAGAATAATTTCAGAACCGATACATAATACATACACCGTACTAATTAAAGCAACCATAAAGTATGCTGTTTTTACATACAACGGAAGTTCATTGCTTGGTGTATTCATGTTTCTTGGCAAGATCAATTTTGGATAAAAGACAACGATGCAAATCTGATCTGTAATATAATTTCTGCGTGATGTTATTGGCAAATTGTTACATGCAAAAAATATAAAAGTTGAAATTTAAAAAGCTATGAAAAAGATTTAATCACTAATCAACTTTTATATTTATACAAATCGTGCTTACATCGTTGTCCTGAATAATTCTTTATATATAGATACCTTACAGGTAGTATTATTTTACGCCTTTTTGAATTTTTTCTGCTGATTCTAAATGCTTCTTTAACGTTGGTAAAATTGTTGCTATGTAATTTTTAATTTCAACATCAGTTGTTACTGAATCAGCTGCTTCAAACTTATCAATTGCATCTTTGTGATATTGAACAACTACATCAGCAAATGCTTTATCGAAAGAAGCATTCTTTTCTTTTACCAGTTTATTAATACTTTCGTCTTCATTTTTTTCAGCAGAAAAAGGAATGCTGATATTTTTCTTATCGGCTAATAATTTTAATCTTTCAGAAGCAGCAGTATGTTCATCAATCATCATTTTTGATAACAATAGCACTTCTGGTGCTTTTGATTTATCTTTCCCTAACTGTCCTAATCCGATTTCATGAATATTTACCAACGCACTTTCTTCTAAAAAGGTAGCATCACCGGCTTTAGAAGAATCAGGAAAACGTGTTTCATTATGTAATTCCGAAATATCTTTTTCCTGATCATTTTTATCTAAAGTTTGCGTATTACAAGCCGCAATTCCAAATAGGAATGTAGCTGTGAAAAAAGATACATTTAAAACTGCTATTAAATTTGGCTGGATTCTCATAGTGGTTGAATTGAATAGTGAATGTTGATGCTTCAAAATTCATTTTTATTATGCTGAATCTGTTACATTATTTTTTAGAAATGTTGTAAGATTAAGGTAAGCTATTTAAGCTACAGGAATATAAATAGTAAAGGTTGTACCTTGATTCGGCTCACTTAAAGTGGTTATAAATCCTGAATGATTTTCCATCACTTTTTTACAAATGGCTAAGCCGATACCTGTTCCTGAAAATGATTGCTTGTCGTGCAGACGCTGAAAAAGCGTAAATATCTTTTGTGCATATTCCTGCTCAAAACCTATTCCGTTATCTTCTACAATTATCTTGTGATATGTTTTCTCTGCATCTGCAGCAGGAAGATCTTTTCCTTCAACAATACTTGCCTGAATATTTATTACAGGAATACGTCCGGGAACAGTATATTTTAATGCATTTCCGATAAGATTAGTAAAAAGCTGCGTTAACTGAAAAGGAATTCCATGCACATCAGGTAAATTAGAATAATTGACTTGTGCATTTTTTTCTTCGATAACCTGTGTTTGAGATAATTCGCTTAGTACATTTTCAACAATCATTTCTAAGCTGACATCTTCAAATATCTTATCTGTACCGTTTACAATAGAGTAAGCTAAAAGATCATCTATCAGAGCCTGCATTCTGTTAGCAGCATCTTTCATCTTATTAAAGTAATCTTTGTTCCTGTCTGATAAGGACAATTCTTTGTCATCAAATATTCTTGAAATAAATAACTGGATCTTGCGCAAAGGTTCTTGCAGATCATGACTTGCAACATGATTAAAAGAAGTAAGCTCAGTATTACTGCGCAAAAGTTCCTTATTTCTTTCTTTCAGCTCTTTATTTTCTGAAAGTATTTCATTAAAATCTTGTAGATCTTTCACATCGTTAATGGTTTTTATAGACAGAATATTTTAACATCATCTGTAATAACTTATGATTGAATTAGTAAATAGTTTACAGAAATTGGCTTATCAGTGTAAAGTTGCAAATGCAACAACAAATTGAGTTGTAAAACTTATTCTAAATGTTACAGAATTACCACATGAAAATTTTATTCGTAAATCGGAAGATAAATATTAAAAACAGATCCTTGGTTTGGAATGCCTGTTGCAGTAATATAACCATGATGATTTTCTACTGTTTTTTTGCAGATTGCCAAGCCGATACCTGTGCCTGAGTAAGCCTGTTTGTCATGCAAACGTTGAAAAAGTGTAAAGATCTTTTCTGCATATTCCTGCTCAAAACCCATTCCATTGTCAGCTATCGATATTTTATAATACTTTGCATGGTTGTCTGTTTCAATAGCCGTAATATCTGCCGCATTAACTATGGTTGATTGGATATCAATAATTGGTGAACGATCAGGAACGCTATATTTTAATGAGTTGGCAATAAGATTTGTAAACAATTGTTTTAGTTGAAAAGGAATGCCTCGTACTTGTGGTAAGTTCTCATAATTGATAATTGCATTCTTTTCTTCGATAGTTTGAGTTTGCTCAAATTCCTGCAAAACACTATCTATAATTTTATTTAAATCAGTTTCCACAAAGATCTTATCAGCATTACTTAACCTTGAAAATGACAGCAAATCGTCAATCAAGATCTGCATTCTATTTGCTGACAGCTGTATTTTTTTAAAATATTCTTCGGCTTTTTCAGATAGATTTAATTCCTGATCGTTAAAAATTCTTGAAATGAAGAGCTGTATTTTTCTGAGTGGTTCTTGTAAATCGTGGCTGGCAACATGATTAAAAGAAGCAAGCTCTACATTGCTTCTTTCGAGCTCTGTATTCTTATCTTCTAAATGCTTACTTGCTAAATACTGCTCAGTTACATCATAGTTAATACCTATAACAATCTTTTTACCAAGATCGTCTTTCAATAGCTTTCCTGTAGACTTAAAATATCTTAATGTGCCATCTTTTCGGATAACTCTAAAAACTGCATCAGATGGCTTATGGTTTTCCATTACATTTTTGCCATCGTTCAATATAATGTGCCTGTCATCAGGATGTACATAATTAAGATAGTTTTCTATAGTAGGCGCAAACTCACCTGGTTTGCAACCTAACAATAGATATTGATTATCAGAATAAGAAAGCTGGTTAGTTTCGAGATTCCATTCCCAATGGCTGATGTTTGCTATTTCTTCTGCGTGTTCAAAAGATTCTTTGGTTAGTATAAGTTCGTTGTTTAATATCTTTAGTTTCTCAACATCCGTATTTATTTTATAAAATGCAGCAATAAATATGATCAAAGAGAAGATGAGCAGCAGCAAGGAAAAGAACGGTGTAATGAATAATTCTGTTTTATGATCTGCCTGATGTTTTTTTAATAAAGCCTCTTCAATGCTTATCATTTCATTCAAATGTTGACGCAAAATATCCATTACAATTTTGCCTTTCAGCATTTTCGCTCTAAGTGTGTCAGAATTAAGATTATAATTTTTATCTGAAGAATCATCTAAGCCACTATTAAATAATTCAAAGCGCCTGTTGATGATTGGTTTTAGCTGATCTAAATTCTTTTGTTCTTCAAGGTTGTCTTTTGTGAGAATTCGCAATTCATTATAAATACTGTCAATTTTTACGCGAGAATGATGGTATGGCTGTAAAAAAGAAGAATCTTTTGTAATTAAAAAACCACGCTGACCTGTTTCTGCATCTTTAATAAATGAAAACAATTGTTCTAGTGCTACCTGAACTTTATAAGTATGTGTTACTAATTGTTCTGTTTTATTCAGCGACCTTACCTGTTTAAAAGATAAGCTGCTAATAACAAATAACAAAAAAACTGCAACGACAAACGAAATAGTAAAGATTTTTGAGGTAGTTCTACTATTTTGTAATTCCATGAATCTGGTTTAAATGCTCAATATAAAAGAGTCCTTATTTAATCCGGAAGTATGATATTGCCAATTGATGCGCATGGCTTCTTCAACTACTTTTTTTAGTGTTGTAAAATCGTTTGGTTTCCTGATGTATACATTTGCGCCTTTTATAAAAGTCTCTTCGATGTCTCTTTCGGCACCTGAAGTTGAATAAATGGCTACGGTCAGATCTTTTAGAAGTTCATTTTTTCTAATTTCTTCCAAACATTGAATACCATCTTTTCTAGGCATATTTAAATCCAGAAACACCACATCAGGAAGTGTCGCATTTGGCTGAGTTAGATAATCCATCAACTCAATTCCATCGTTTACTGTATCAACAACAGTTTTGATCTTTATGTCTTCCAATGCTTCTTTGAAAAATAACCGATCATCTTCATCATCATCGGCAAGTAATATTCTCAAGGGTTTGTTAGCCATTTATTAGATTTTTATTTTTTTATGAATGCTTATGAAGCTCGGTTTTCTCTTCTTGCTTTTATAATTCTTTGGAAAGAAGAAGGTGTTAAACCGGTTGTTTTTTTAAATTGGTTAGAAAGGTGAGCCACGCTGCTGTAGCTAAGCTGATAAGATATTTCCGTAAGTGTATAATTGCCACTTATGATCATCTGTTTTGCACGTTCTATTTTTTGTAAAATGATATAGTTTTCTATAGATGTATAAGTTACTTCAGAGAATAAATTAGATAAATATCCGTAACTGTGATGTAGCTTGTCAGCAAGATATGCCGATGTGGTAATGTTAGGCAGATTGTCGTCTTTCCAGATCATATCGGTAATCGTATCTCTTATCTTTTGCACCAATGCCGCTTTCTGATTGTCAATGATCTCAATACCATATTTTTGAAAAAGAGATTTCATTTGTTCAGTCTGATCTTTTGAAAGACCATTCTTAAATTCAACTTCGTTTAATCCGATAATATTGTAATCAATATTTAATTTTTGGATTTGCTCTTGGAGTACAATTCTGCAAATATGCGAAATGTCATATTTTATTAAAATATTCATCTTGTAAATAAAATAAGTTAGTAAGTTAAGGATTAAAAATTGAATTACAAATCAATTGAATTTTATTTAAACACAATTTTCCGTACATAGTTCAACAAAATAAAAAAACGCTTACAATCCTCTGATGTGTAAGCGTTTGGGTTTGGCACCTGTGATCCCGCTGGGATTCGATATGCATCATAGCGTTGCACCGTTATTCGTCAAAACACCAATAAAATAAGGGTTTGTGTAATTTCATAATAAATTTTAGTGCATTAAAATGTGTATAAATAACGAAAATGTTTACCCCAATGTTTACCCCATTTTTTATTTTATTGCGTATATTTATAATATTGAAAAATTATTACAATGGCAAGCGTATCAATCATTTACAGAAAAGACAAACTAAACAAAAAAGACGAAGCTCCTATACATTTTCGTATTATAAAAGATAGAAAAATTTCCTATCTCGCAACTGGTTTTATGGTTCATCAAGATTTTTGGGACTTTGAAAAGAATCAAATAAAATCAAAACACCCAAACAGCAAGCGCATAAAATCTGTGTTAGCCAATAAATTTTCGGAAGCACAGGATAAAGTTTTTGATTTTGAGAATAAGAATAAATCTGTAACATCGAGAAAAATACGGAATGAAGTTTATGGAAATAAGCCAACAGATTTTATTCCTTTTGCTGAAAAGTTAGCTAAAGAATCATATAAGAATGGCGGAAAGATTGGCACTTACAATAAGAACCTTTCTGTAATTGAAAAACTAAGAACCTATGCTGATGGCAGAAGTTTCACTTTCTATGATATTGATAGTGACTTCTTAATTAAGTATGAAACCTATTTGCGTAGTGAGAAGGTAAAAAATACTACAAACACGATAGGCAAAGATTATAAATATTTGAGAAGGATTTTTAATGAAGCAATCAGACAAGATATTATTGAACACAAAGACAACCCATTTTTAAAATACCAGATTAAATCAGAAAAAACCCAAAGAGAATATCTAACAGATGATGAAATTAAATTAATAGAAGAATGTCATACAACATCGGGAACAAGATTAGATTTACATAAAGACATGTTTATTTTTGCCTGCTATGTAGGTGGCATAAGAATATCAGACATATTACAAATAAGATGGGAGCAGTTTGATGGAGTTCATTTAAACTTTACCACAATGAAAACCACTTCTCAAATATCTATAAAAATACCAATAAAGGGTTTGGAGATATTAGCTAAATACAAAACAGACGAAGTTGAAAAGAGTGACTTTATTTTCCCAATGTTAGAAAAGAATTTAAAAACAAATGATGATGTTATACTTAACAAAGCTATTGGTTGCGCTTCCTCATATATAAACAAAAATCTTGGGATAATTAGAAAGAAGTTAGAATTAAAGAAACACATTAGTTTTCACGTTAGTAGAAATTCTTGGGCAACAAGAGCATTAAGAAAAGGAATGAGAATAGAATATGTATCAAAAATATTAACGCACTCTGATCTAAAAACTACTCAGATATATGCAAAAATTGTAAATTCGGAATTAGATAAAGCAATGGATGTTTTCAATGATTAAAGTAGTTTGCAAACCTATTTTCTTGCTTTCAAATTAATTCATAATTTTAAAAGCAACACTCATTAATTCTTGTTCGGCTCTTGATATACCTATATCTTTTGCTAGAGTCCGCCAGTTACTTACTATCTCTTGTATTTCACTAATAATACTGTTCATTTCAATGTCAGTAAGTTGAAAATACTCACCAACACTTTTTGCTAATTCAATATCTAAAGCATTATTTTGAGTATCAATATTCAAAGCAAGACCATCTTTGTCAATGGACGGATTAATGTCATAAGCAGGTGACAAAACCCAGCCTTTATCAGACAGTATAAAACCATGATTTCTTAAGTGGTCATCTGTATTTGATATAATAATATTAAATACAATTCTCCGCCACAACTGATGAAGATCTTGTTTGATTTGTGCTCCATGATATTGTATGAATTCTGCCATATCAAGATAACTTGCCGGATTATCTTTTATGGTATCCTCATTTTGCCCAGTCATTGTCATAGCAGATGCAAAATGTATGCGCTCACCTCGATGTCTATCAAATCGTTTGGTAAAAAAGGTATGATATTTCCCAGATACCTTCTCAACTTTTGATTCCGACATTTCAATGCCACACTTCAAAGCAAGTTGATAAGCTAAGTATTCCCACGCTGCTTTATCTATGGTATCGCCTTTAGATGGAAATTTTGCAATCCACAAGTTCCCATGCTCATCTGTTATATTAGCTTTAGGACGTGCACCACCCAAAGATGAGCCTGGTGCAATTAGAATAGCTAGCCATTTCCTAACTTCCTCATTATCCTCATCTGATTCTAAGATTTCTGCACCATGTTGTAATTCACGAATGGTACTCCATGGCGGCGTAGGCATATTATGGTTATCATCCAAAAATGGTCCATTCTTATCTATTTTAAATCGCAATGCACCCATCCTTGTTTCATCATAAACACCCAATAAAAAATCAATATCATACAAAGTGGGTATGGGTAATCCTGCTTCTCTTGTAACTTGAGCAGCACGTCGTTTCATTAATGTTCGACCCCATGTATCGGGCATAGAATCCATAAACACACCAAAATTTTCTTTATCATTTGGATACTGCGGACCCGTAAACCAAGAAATGTCAGGATCTAATAATAATTGCTCTTTAGAGTGTATCCAATCAGTATCATACTCAAAACTAAAAGCCTTTTTGTTTTTAGCTTGTTGCGCAGAAAGAATACCAATTTGTTTTGGCTCAGACATTCCAATCCAATGAGCATATACGAGTATGTTTGTTTTTATAGAAGCCATATTTATTTATTTCCAATTAAGCTCAAATCCTGTAGCTTTCGACCATATTCATCATCTGCCGCCAGTTTCAAAAAATCATTTTGCAATCCTAATACACAAAGTGTATTAAAGTAAGCAGCAATAGAAACACTACTATTTCCTTTTTCAATATAGTATAAAGTAGTACGGTCAATATCTGCTCGTTCAGCTACTTGAATCATGGTTAGTCTTCTTCTTTTACGTGCTAAACGTATATTTTCACCCACCTGTTCTAATACTTTCTGGTATTTTGGAAATAGTATTTGTTTCTTTTTATTCACAGATATGTTGTTTATTATCAACAAATATAATTAAAATATTGAAAATAAGCAACATTTTAATCTTAAATACCATATATCTTATTAGCATCCTAAGAAAGTACCTGAGAATATAAAATATACTTTTAAAAAGTGAAGTCACTAAATTAATTGTCATACAGTCACCAGAAAAATAAAGATTTACACAAAAATTGTAAATTCGGAGTTAGATAAAAAAATGTGTTTATTAATTAGGATCCATTATTAAAAGCATCATGCAAAATATTAAAAATAATAAAATAACAGAAGAAAAAATTTTGCATCTAAATGATTTATTCATTATTATTTCTCCAAGAACTAGTCTCTTAAAAGAATCAAAGTTTCATTCGGGAATTTCTATTGATTATGATTATTTAGAATCCCAAAATAAAATGTATAAATCCAATAAATATTCTTTTGTAAAAAAGGATTTGTACAATAAAGTATCTGAAATTACCAGTTTTTTAAAATCAAAAAGACTAACTAATAATTTATGTGTAATCTTAAACGATTTAAATTATAGAATTTCGATAGAAAAGAATCTCAATGACCTTAAGCAACAAATAGATAGGAGTAAAAGAATTAATGAAGAATTTGAATTTGGAAAATTTATTGCAAAATTTGGTGCTGGTGAAATAGAGATTTCTGAAATTCAATTCAAAGCAATCAATAAGGGTAAATCTGAAAAGTTTTTAATTAAATCTGAATCGTTTATTTTAAGTGTAATGCGAGCTATTTTGAGCACTAAAAATATTTCGGATTGGGATAAATATAATAATGACTTGGGCGATGATTATATTCCTTCAATATACAAATCCGATAAAATGGTTGATTTTATTATTTATGCTTACTGCCTGAGTTTATTAATTGAGATAGAGAAAATAGATAGAACAATGTCAAAATATAAAAAATATTACATTGCTGGAAGATTATTTGCAGCAATTGATTTACTTGATAATGAAAATGAGTTTAATAAAAAGAATCATTTATTAAAATACTCATACACATCCTACTACAAGTATCTAACAGATAATTTAAAAAATATTGAAACTCGTATCCCTAAGCTATTTAATGATGCCGACAAAGAATCAGTAAAATAAATATTTTCTGTCGGTTTTTTCTTTTCTATTGTTTTTTCAACTTTGTCTCAATGAATTCAAAGAAATGGAACTAATAACATTTGAGTCAACTGCCTTTAATAATATTATTGAAAAAATTGATGCGATTAATAGACGATTAAATCAACAAGAAAAAACTCCAAAAGATACTTTTCTTGACAATGAAGAATTTATTGCGCTTATGAAGATATCTAAACGTACAGCTCAATCATGGCGTGACGATGGCATTATTTCATTCTCTCAAGTTGGTGGTAAAATTTATTATCGAATGTCTGATATTGAAACACTATTAATCAAACATTCTTTCAAATCATTTAAAAAATGAGGAAATCTGAAATTAAAAACTTAGTAAATAAAGTATTACAAAAGTCAAATAAATTTGAAGACGTATTTACAAAAGTTGATAGTGCAATAACAGCACAAAGAAATATAAAACCAATCTTAGAATCAATAATTGAAAATAAAAGAAATAGCTTAGGATATCCTGTTGAAATACGAGGCAATTTTCAACCTAAATCTTACAAAGTAGAGTTAAGAACTATTTTTGATAAGATTAAAAATGCTGACTTTAAATCAGACCAAGAATTACTAGAAAGATTAATCGAAGAGAATAATTTATTGCCAACAGTATTCTTTGAAAATAGAAAAAGATACACGCCTTGTGGTATCTTTTATCATAAATACGGCAGATTAGGAATTAGAATTATAAATCAACTACTGTTATTTGAAACTAAGAGATTGGCATTAAACCAAACTGATATTCAGAATATAAAAAGCGATGAACATACATTTGCTTTTTATAGACAAATATTTCCAGACTGCTATTATTTATTGGTTAGAACATATAACATGAATAGTAGAAACTATTTTGAATATCAAGAAAAAGCAGAAATGTATTATGCAAACTTATTAGGTTCAAGAAAAATTATAGCAATGGATTTGAATGTAGTAATTTCTTTTTCTTTTGATGCAGAATTATATAACAATACTCAGTCAAAACCAGTTGCAAAATGAAACGAGAAGAATACTTTTTAGATTTTCAGAAACTGGAAGAACTTGTTGGTGATGAAATTTGTTGGTTTAATGAAAGAGATAAAGCTGCTTTTAAATATGAATATTTTAAACAAACTTATTTCAACAAACCACCAAAACAATATCATTATCCTGTGATGCTATGTTTAGGAATGAAAAAATTCAACTTAAAATATGAATTAGAAGATATTTTACAACAAATAAAATCTGGTTCGACAAAAGATGAAACACAATATTTCAGAAATCATTTTAAAGAATACGACACAAATCTACTACATAATCAATTCTTAAATCACTTTAAATCTTTTACACCGTGTGGTATTTTCTACAATAGAAAAACACGAATTGAAATCAGGAAATTGAATGGAATCATTATGTTGCAAAACAATTCTGAAGACCTAACAGATGAACATTACAACCAAATTAAAAATGATAAATTTACTTATGTGCTTTTCAAATTACTACAACCTAATAGATTTGCAATATTGGTAAAAACCAATGGAATGACAAGTAAAAACTATATGCATGTTGAAAGTTATATTCAAAATTATTACCGCAACTTGCTGCAAGAAAACATACTAAATCAAACACAAATAAATACAGTAGTTTATGTGTCACATGATGAAAAATTACACCATAACAAGGACTCAAGTATTCTTAGTATTAAAATGAAGCATTGAAAATATTATATAAAATATCTGCGTATTACTTAAACTTAGGGCTACTAATTAATCGTTCAATTATTTGCCTTATGATTCAAATATTTATTAAAATCACAATTCATTGAAATTCAGTACAAATATGCCTAATAATAATGCCTAAACTAGAACAAACTGGCAAATAAACACCTTGTTTATTTGTGTATAAAGTTTGAGATTTATTCCTTATCAAAAATGTATTTTTGTCTATATTTATTTTACCAAGTAGCCCAAGCGAATTAGATGCAAGAAGTTCTCAAGATACAACCAAAATTAACATTTTCAGGTCATGATACCTTTCATTGTCGGCATCTTTGGCTCAAAAAGGGATACGACTTTGTTAAAAAAGGTCGAAAGTTCTCTGAAGAAGATGCAGTTGTAGAGCTAGGTGTGGGCAAGAATATGGTTGCAAGTATTTATTTTTGGATGAAAGCATTTGGTATAATTGATAAAGACGGAAATTTAACCGATTTTGCAATATATATATTAGATGATGCTGGCAAAGATCCATATCTTGAAGATGAGGCAACTCTTTGGTTATTACACTACCAATTAGTTACTCAAAATGTAGCCTCTACTTATAACTTAATTTTCAATGAATTTAGAAGAGAAAAAATAGAATTTTCAAGAGACAATTTTATCTCATTTGTAATTAGAAAAGCAGAAGAATTAAAGATTACTCAAGTAAATAAGAATACAGTCTCAACAGACTTTGAAGTACTTACTAAAATGTACATTCGTACAGATGCACAAAGCAAAGACAAAGAAGATACATTTTCAGGACTTTTAACAGAGCTTAATATTTTTCAGGAAGAGAAAAGAAAGGTAGATGATAAAACAACATCTTTTTATTCAGTCCTAACTGATGAAAAAAATGATATTCCAGAAGAAGTATTACTGTATGGAATTTTAGACAATAATAATTTTGACAAATCAATAAGCCTTTACACTATAGAACAAGAAAAAGATCAAGTTGGTAGCGTATTTGCAATAGGTAGAACTGGTCTAGTAAACAAAATTGAAAGTATTACATCAAATAATAAATTTAAAAAATACGTGATAACTTTTAATGACCAAGCTGGTGTTAAAGAAATTCAATTTAAGACCAAACCCGATAAATTTGAAATACTAGATAAATATTATGCCAACTAAATTTACAACATCAGTAAATATCATACGTGATAGAGGTAGAGAATTAAATTATATTCCTACGCCGAATGCTATTCGTGTAGTAAATCAAATAGCGAATGATTTTAAAAAAGGAATTCGCTCCTTTAATATTATTGGTTCTTATGGTACTGGTAAGAGTTCCTTTCTTTGGGCTTTCCAAGAAAGCATCACAAACAATAAGAAATATTTTGGAATAAATATTTTATCTAATCCGACAATTGATTTTGTAAATATTATAGGCGAATACAAATCCATAAAAGATGTTTTCGCAGAACAGTTTGGTGTTAAGAATAACAAAAATCTTGTAGAGAATATTTTTTCTGAAATATTCAACAGATATCATGACTTAGGCAAGAAAAATCCCATCTTATTTATTGTAATAGATGAGTTTGGTAAATTCCTTGAATATGCCGCACAAAATGAACCTGAAAAGGAATTGTATTTTATTCAACAGTTAGCTGAGTTTGCAAATAATCCAGATGTTAATATAGTTTTATTTACTACGGTACATCAAAATTTTGATGCTTATGCTTTATCATTAGCACACTCGCAAAAACAAGAATGGACAAAGGTAAAAGGTCGTTTTAGAGAAATTACTTTTAATGAGCCAGTAGAGCAACTTTTGTTTTTGGCATCTGAACATTTAACTGAAAGACCATCCACAAAAAAATATTCTAAGGAAATTGCAAAAGCAATTGATTTGCTGAATAAATCTAAAGCATTCAATGTTAATGAAGATTACATAAATGAAATAGCTGAAAAACTATTTCCACTAGACGCTATTTCTGCATATGTGCTTACACTGTCTTTGCAAAAGTATGGACAGAATGAAAGGTCCTTATTTTCATTTTTAGAATCTACAGACCATACTGGTTTATTTCAGCATATCCAAACAAAAGAAGGTTTCTATACTATTGCAGATGTTTATGATTATTTAATTTTTAATTACTTCTCTTTTCTTAATTCGAGATACAATCCAGATTTTAGTGCTTGGAAATCTATAAAGGCAGCAATTGAGAAAACAGAGGCATCGTTCGAAAAAAACACCAAAGAATATACTAAATTAATTAAAACAATTGGGTTGCTAACGATTAATGCTCAAGCTGGAGCAATCTTAGATAAACCCTTTCTGGCAAACTATGCGGAAAAATGCTTAGGCATGAAGAGTGCTTCATCATTAATAGAAGATTTAGAAAAGAAAAAAATAATACTTTTTAGAAATTACAGCAAACGATTTGTATTATTTGAAGGAACGGATTTAGATATTCAAACAGCGCTAATTGAGGCTGGTGGTAAGGTTGATGATGTAACGGATGTAGTTACATTATTAAACAAATACTATCAGCTACCACCGATTGTTGCCAAGAAGGTAATGTATGAAACAGGAACACCTCGTTTATTTGAATATAAAATTTCATCGGAACCAATAAATGATATTCCAATTGGAGAGATAGATGGATTTGTCAATTTAATTTTTAATGATAAAATTAAATTAGCAGACATAAAACAGCACTCTTTAAGCAATAATGAAGCGGTATTGTATTGCTATTACAAAAATTCAAAATCAATCAAAGAGTTATTATTTGAGATTGAAAAAACGAAAAAAGTTATTGCTGAGAATGGAGATGACAAAGTTGCTATTAGAGAATTAAATAACATTGTTCTTCACCAACAAAACTTATTGACACATAAGATTCTAAATAACTTTTACGGATCCAAATCCGAAGTCATTTGGTTATTTAAAGGCGAATCTGTTGAAATAAAAAGTAAAAAAGAATTCAACAGTAAACTATCAGAGATATGCAAAGTTATTTATAGTAAAACACCAATATTTAATAATGAATTGGTTAATAAACATAAAATATCATCCTCAATACATACTGCGAAAAGAAATTATTTTAAAGCTTTAATAAATAATTGGGATAAACCACAACTTGGTTTCCAAACAGATAAATTTCCACCAGAGAAAACAATCTATTTAACTCTTTTAGAAAACAATAACATAAAACTTTATGATGATGAAATAAATGCAGATATTAAACCTCACAATAGAAATAGATTTAATGATTTATGGAAACACTCTTTGAAATTTTTAGATAGTGCTAAATCTTCAAGAAGAAATGTATCTGAATTTGTAGAACTATTAAGTCAAAGACCATTTAAACTAAAACAAGGTTTAATAGATTTTTGGATTCCTTCTTTTCTATTTATTAAAAGAGATGATTTCGCATTATTCAATAATAATGTTTATATTCCATATATAACTGATGAGATTTTCGATTTAATGGGCAAGAATCCGGATGAGTTTGAAATCAAAAGCTTTGCAATTGAAGGAGTAAAGATGGACATTTTTAATAGTTACAGGATTTTTCTTAATCAAAATTCAAAAGAAAAATTAACCAACTCCATTTTTATTGAAACAATAAAACCATTCCTTACTTTTTACAAAGATTTACCTGAATATACACGAAATACTAAAAGACTAACGAAGGAGGCTTCAGCTATTCGCAATGCTATCTCTTCATCTAAAGATCCAGAACAAACTTTCTTTGAAGATTTTCCAACAGCTTTAGATTACTCAGTTTTAAAAATTCAAACTTCAAAGAAAGACTTACAAAGCTATATTGTAAAACTACAAAATGCAATTAAAGATTTACGTACTTGCTATGACGAGTTGATTAATAGAGTAGAAACATTTATACAATCTGATATTGTTGGTGAAGAAATGGACTTTGAAGAGTATAAAAATAATTTACAAAACAGATACAAAAAGCTAAGAAGGCATTTATTATTGCCATCACAAAAGATTTTTATTCAAAGATTAGATTCTCAAATTGAAGATAAAAGAGCTTGGTTGAATTCCTTAGCACAGGCACTTATTAATACAACTTTGGATAAAATAAAAGACGAAGAAGAGATATTGATTTATGATAAGTTTAAATCAATGATTTTGGAATTAGACAGTTTAACAAATCTTTCAAAATCAGATTTTCAGGAAGATAAAGAAGATGTATTTGATTTACAGATAAATTCTTTTTTCGACGGAATTAGTAAAAAATTAGTGCGTTTACCTAAGAGTAAAAAAGAAGAAGTAAATAATATACAAGCGGATATTAGAAAAAAATTATCAAAGGATACTTCTTTAAATATTGCTGCCTTAACTAATCTATTAAAAGAATTGCTAAAAAAATGAGTAAAGTAAGACACGTATTAGGTATATCAGGAGGCAAAGACAGTGCCGCTTTGGCTATCTATATGAAGCAAAACTATCCTCATTTAGACATTGAATATTATACTTCTGATACTGGAAAAGAGTTAGATGAAACATATCAGTTAATAGACAACCTTGAAATATTTTTAGGAAAGAAAATACTTCGCTTGACTGGTGCAGACAATAGTCCTGAATTACCATTCGATCACTTTATTAAAATGTATAATGGTTATTTGCCTTCGTCAAATTCTAGGTGGTGCACAAAAAAACTAAAATTAGACCCTTTTGAGAAGTTTGTTGGCAATGACCCAGTAATATCTTATGTTGGCATTAGAGGTGATGAAGATAGAGAAGGATATATTTCTAGAAAATCAAATATTCAATCCATTTTTCCATTCCGAAGAAATATTTGGAGTGAAGATGTTATCAATAAATTTTTAGCTAACACTAACATCAGTATAGCTTCTGATTTATATTGTAATTTATCGTTGAATGGCAAATCACAAAGAGCATCCGAAATAGTGAATTCAAAACTATCCGCTACTTTCAATCAACAACAAAAATTAAATCAATTATTAGATTTAGGAATAAAGGAATTTAACAGTGCTGTTTTTAAATTCTTAAAAACAACGAATTACCCATTAGCAACAGAAGTTGCTTTCCCTTTAATTGATAATGAAGATGTCTTAGTAAGAGCAGATATTTTTAAAATACTAGAAGACTCAGGCGTTGGAGTTCCAGCTTATTACAAAGAAGTAGAATTTGAAGTAGATGGTAAAAAGTCAAGTTACGCAAGAAGTCGTTCGGGTTGTTTCTTTTGCTTTTATCAACAAAAGATTGAATGGGTTTGGTTATACGAACAGCATCCAGAATTATTTGCAAAAGCTATGGAATATGAAAAGGATGGTTATACTTGGATTCAAGACGAACCATTAGCTGAATTAATAAAACCAGAACGAATTAAGAAAATTAAAGAAGAATATATTAAACGTACAGAACGAAAAAGTAAATCACAATCTCCCTATTTGCTTGATATCTTAGCTGAAGCAGAAGGTGAAGGTTGTGCTAGTTGTTTTATTTAAATAATATGGAAACAAAAGTTTATTTAGCCGGTGGTATGAACCAATCAAATTGGCAAGAAAAAGTTGCAACTGCTGTTGGAACAAAAGGGTTTGTTTTTTATAACCCAAGAGAACATTCTTTAATTAACAGTAAAGAATATACATTTTGGGATTTATTTTATGTAAAAAAAGCAGACATATTGTTTGCATATATGCAAAAGGATAATCCTTCAGGGATTGGATTAACTCTTGAAGTCGGCTATGCTCGAGCACTTGATAAATCTATCATTCTTGTTGATGAAAAATCTGAATATGACAAAGAATTTAAAGAAAGATTTAAAATAGTTAGAGAAAGTTCTTCTATTGTATTTGATAATTTAAATGATGGTATTGATTTTCTAAAAAAAATAAAAAATGGAATTGTTATTTTGTAACTATATCATTGATTACGGAGGTGGAGATAGTACGGATTGGGCTTCAGTTATTGCTAGTTCTGGGGCTGTTGCTGTTGGCTTGCTAGCTTTATGGTATTCAAATATTCAATCAAATAAAGCGCTGAATGCTAAAAAAGAGGAAGAAAAAAGAATAGAAATTCAGACAAAATTAAACGAATTCTATGGTCCATTATATCAATTAAGAAAGAAGAGTAATTTGATTTACAATGAATTTAGAAAAAAATATGCAGATGTTGTTGATTTTTCTACATTGACTTACTTGTTAAATGGCAATACAATTAATGGCAATGAAGCAGAATTATTGAAAGAAATTATTAAAATTGGTGAGAAATGCGAAGAATTAATTCATAGCAAAGCTGGACTTATTGATGATTTTAATTTAAGAACCAATGTAATTCCTCGAGCGACAACTCATTTTTTGATATTGAGACTTGCTCATTCTGGTAACCTAAGAGGTGATGTTGATATTTTTAAAAGTCATGTCTTTCCTAAAGAATTGGATGGTCTTTTGGAAAAAAGACGTGGTGAATTAGAAGAGGAATTAAATGAATTAAATAGAGTTGTTAAGTAATTTAACTAAGCAAATAAAGTCTCTCAGAATAGTTAGGCGTATCTATTGCATATTTACCATTGCCTAATTTTACTATCCATCTATAAAGTATTTGTATATTTTCAGTTATCTCGCTTCTTCTAGGTAATGGTACATCGGTGCAGTTTATATGAATAAATGCTTTTACTTCACCGAAATACATTTCTTCTTTTTCACTTAATCTTTCAATAAATAATTTTGTGAATGGATGATTAAAGAACTCAAATTCTAATCTGTTTTTAAATTCATATAATGACAAACCAAATGGTATTTTATACAAGGCTAAATCGTGTGTCGCACAATTTAACTCTAGTTCATTAATGAAATTCCTATCTTCATAAATTCTATATAGTGTTTCAACGCTATAAGTTAAAGGAAGAGAAGAAATTAGAAAATCCTTATCTGGTGCATCTATCTTTAAATCAAAATCTGTTTCATTTGGATACTCTTGTTTTTTCTTTGGGAGTTGTTCTATAATTTGATTATAAATGTTATCTGTTATTAAAGTGCTTTCTTGTTCTATAATACTAAAATAGAGTTTATCCTCAATGTTCATTTCTTCAACTATTGTGGCTAATTCGTAATTATAATTATTGTTTTCTGGGATATTTAGTCCTCTTTGAGAAATATTAGGACTGCCTATAAAACTCCGTTTATAATTCTCAATATAGGCTTTTAAGTGAAGCCTATTGTTTCTATATAATGTTATGCCTTTATCTTTGCAGTAAGGATAAATTTCCACATCACATGCACCTGTAATTAAATCTTTAGTATCCCATCTTACAAAAATTACCTTACAGTTATTAGTATCTTTTAATAATTCTTTTAGCGTATCAAGTTTTATGTATGGCACAAAAATGAATAAACTTGTTGAGTCTTTTATAAACTCAATCAAATTTTCTTTTAGGTCAACACCATTTTTATAAAGTTTCATTATTTTTTCTCTTTCCAATCAAAGATAAATTGACTCAATTTTACAGCGAATAAACTTCGGAATCTTGTAATATACTGAGAATACGAAACCAATTCTTTCTCTGCTTCTACCATAGATCCAAATAATATTAATAACTGGTCAATTTTATACAAATCGTTTTCTTCAAAAATAGGTCTTATGAATTCTAAATAGAATTCATGTTCAGTATTGATTTCAATTATAACCTTGTGTCCAATTGGTTTAAACTCATAAAATGAAGCAGCACCTAATTGAGAAAAGACAATTACTTGATTATATTCTGTTTTAAAAAACCATTCTATTGCTAACCTCAATTTTACTTCATCTTCATCATATTCCGGGTATCGGTTTAGCAACCATCTCTTTAGCTCTTCTTTTTCTTCATCCGTTTCATCTTCGTTGACATTGGGTTCATCATCAGTAGGTACTGGAACTGGAAATGCATCTGGCGGAAAAGGTCCATTGTCTTCAGTAGGATCTTCAGTTGTTCCACCACTAGTTCCACCGCCACCACCTTTAGTTCCCCCTCTACTACCAGCATCTATTAAGTCAATATCTTTCTTCATTAAACGTATCTGGTTTTCTAGGAATTCAGATAGCTTACAAATAAATTCAAGTTGAATGTCATCATCTGTTCTTTCCAGCTGATCTTTATCAATAATTTTCCTAAATGCATGAACGTTTTGTTTTGTATTATCTAATCCGAAATAAACATCAAAATTAGGTTCAAAAGCCATCTCTACTTTCCACCATCTATTTAAAGGGTCACCTAGTTCTCCAATAAATCCGAAATCATCAAGTTTAATTTCTCTTCCTGCTCTTAAAACGCTTATACCTATAAATTGTCTGTAAATTCTGCCTAATTCAGAATCTCCTCCTAATCTTTTAGTTTCTGGTTTAGCAATTGAGAATTTAATTTTAATTGAATCTCCAATTAGTTTAAATAATTCTTTGTTTTCTTTATCACCATTCGGATCTGGAAATAAATATTCACCGCCTTCCCAATATTGGTTTGTAGATTGAGAATTAAAAGGAACTGGCAGTTGAGTATCAGTCATTAAAAATAATGGATCAACAGCTTTTATCGTTTTCTCTAATGAAAAATTTTCTGAGAATGAATTCCCATTATCTTGAAAAACTCTAATCTTAATTTCAATTTTTTTATTATCAATAAAATATCTGAAAATTCTTCCTAATGGCCAGACTATATGAGGTACTAGTTTGTTTGCTCTTCTCAATACTAATCGATCACAATTTACCCATCTAACGATAGTTCCTGAATTAAATCTAGGCTTTGTAATTTCCTTTATATGGTTTGGCAGATCAGAATCTGAAACTTCTGGTAAATATTCAGACAAAGTGTCTTTTATTTCTTTAAAATCAAAATAATTAAATTGGATATTAGCATTTCGTTTCCAACTATACACTTCAAATCTAGTACATTGTGAAGCAGATGAATTTGGTAATCCCATTCCAAATTTACCTAGTCCTTTAGACGCACCATGCCTAGTTCCACCTCCAAAACGCAAACTTGTTTCTAATGTATGTTTATCCATGCCATCTCCATTGTCTACAACAAATATTTCATTTACCAGCCAATCTTTTCTACCGATTGTAGACAATCTCTCTATTAGAATGATTTCAATTTTATTTGCATTTGCTTGTATAGAATTATCTAGTAATTCTGACAAAGCCATTGCTGTATCTCTATATCCATTGTCTCTTAATGATTCAACTCCATTGGGGTCAAAATAATGTACTGCCATTTTTTATTTTTTATTTGTTCCAAATTTCATCATAAAAGCCAAACATCTCTGACTCGTTTCCTAAATTAAAATTATCTCTAAGGTCTATTAATTTATTTAATTCATGTCCTCCATTCATTACACCCCTTAAAGCCCTTCCAACCATTTGACTGTATAAAACAATAGATGTAGTTGGACGAGCAATTATGAGTGTATTTAAGTTTGGTGCATCAAAACCAGTTGTAAGTACGCCATAATTTATCAAGACTTTTAATTCATTCTTTTTAAATTTCTTTATTGACTCTTCTCTATCTGTTTTTGTAGTTGTACTTAAAATAGTTCCAGAATCTATTCCTACAGCTTTGAGTAATGTTTGTAGAATGATACAGTGCTCAACATTACAAGCAAAGATTAAAACCGATTCACCATTTTGAACAGACAAATTCACCTTATCAATTATTAATTTATTTCTAGCTGGATTTTTTGATAAATCTCCTAAGATTTTCTTTAGTTTTTCGTCGCCAAATATTTTTAAATCTTTTATCTCTTTTTCAGTTAGTTTTAACTGAACATCTGTAATTAATTCTTCTCTTTCTATTTTCGCCAAAACGCCTCTTTCTTGAAGGAAACCAATTGGGTCAGAAATTGGCACACCAAAATCATCTGCTAATCCAATTTTTGTAGAATTAAAAAAGTACGCAAGGTGGTTATTATCTGGATCATCTTGACTACTACTTCTACCAGGTGTTGCAGTAAGTCCCACTAATTGTGTCCCACCTGTAGATTGCGTTAAGAGATTTATAGCTAATCCATATGTAGAGGCAAGCGACTTATGAGCTTCATCTACTATGACTAACTTCACTTTTTCTAAAATTCTATTTTTTATTTTTATTTGCAATGAATTCTTTGAGTTAATCATTGCATTGAATTTTTGAAATCCAACAAAAACAAAAGCTCTTTCACTATGTAGAATTTCTTCAGGATACTCATGGTCACCATAAATTCTAAACATGTCAATATTATAATCTCCTCTTAGTCGCCATGTATTAGTAAAAGTTTCAAGAGCTTGGTCATTTAATTCTTTTGAGTGTGCTAACCATAATACATAGCCTGAACTATCAAATCCACCTAAAACTGATTTACATCGAAGGTAATCCGATGCCAATTCCATTGCAGTTTTAGTCTTGCCAGCACCTGTAGGCATGTGAATTAGCATCCTATTGGTGTAGCTCGGATTTAGCAATATTTGTATAGCTTTATCTTTTAAATTTTTCTGATAATCATGTAAATGGTAATTAGGTTGTAATATTTGCCCAAAATTATCAACGATTTCTGATTGAGGCGGCAAATAATAATCTTTGTCAAGGTCTAAAGCAGTTATTATACTATCAGAAAAATTATAATTTTTATATCCAAAATTTTTATCAGAAATATTTTCCCTTTTCTCCTCAATATCTTTTCCTTTAGTATTATTTTTACTAGCTATATCGTTTATTAGTTTATCCTCAAGATATATTATCAATTCTCTAAAAACTGTTTTATCGAAAAGAATATTTTTACCATATTTGTTTTGTAGTATTTCAGCATAATTTACGTTGAGATTATTAATATAAATATTGTAATCCACTATTGCATCACAAATATCTTGTCCAACTAAGTATCTTAATCTTCCCGATGGTATTCTGTTTAAATATTTTATTAATTCAGTCATTATCTTTAAAAGCTAAGTGCTAATATAAATTTATCATTTTAATAAATTGTTCTATTTCTTCCCAATTATTCATTTTTCCTAAAGAAATCCGTAAACTTCCTAATGCTTCATCTTCACTCAATCCCATTGCGCTCAAAACATGAGAAGGTTGTACCAATGCAGCAGTACAAGCCGAACCATTACTTAATGCTATGTTTTTATGCTTATCTATAAACATATTTGCATCAAAATCCGGAAAACTAATATTCAATGTATTGAATAAACGTTGTGTTTTACTTCCATTTACAAATGCACCTTCTATTTTTAATAGTTCTACTTCTAAAGCATCTCGTAATTTACAGATATTTTCGGCATTACTTTTCATTTCGATTAATGCTATTTCACATGCTTTTCCAAATCCAATAATTGCAGGCACGTTTAATGTTCCACTTCGTAATCCATTTTCATGTCCACCACCATGCTGTAAGGGTAAGAGGTTTTTATTTCCAACCGTTTCACTATTTACATATAATGCACCAATTCCTTTTGGTCCATACATTTTATGTGCAGAAAAACACATTAAATCTATCTCATTCTCTATAACGTCTATCTGCATCTTGCCTACAGCTTGTGTAGCATCAGTCATAAAATATGCTTCTACTTTATGTGCTAAACGACTAATTTCTCTTATTGGCTGTATTACTCCAGTTTCATTATTAATCCACATAACGCATACAGCCAAAGTGTCTTCTCTAATCGTTTGTTTTATTTGTTCCAAGTCTAACAAGCCTTCTCTATTTACAGGCAAATAATCAACCTCAAAACCTATTGTTTCTAAATACTTACAAGTATCCAAAACGGCTTTATGTTCAGTTTGTACGGTTACAATATGCTTCTTCGTATTGTTAGGATGTAATGCTAGTCCCTTTAAAGCAAGATTTATACTTTCAGTGGCACCAGAAGTTATGACAAGTTCTTTGTCATCTGCATTAATTAGTTGAGCAATTTTTCTTTTTGCCTCAGAAATAGATTTTTTTATTTCAAGTCCAAAATAATGTGTACTAGATGCATTACCAAAACTATCCTTCAAAAAAGGCATCATTTCATCTAAAACTCTTTTGTCTATTGGAGTAGTAGCGTTATTATCAAAATAAGTGAATTTATAATCCAAGTAAACTAATTTATTATTTTGCTGCAATAAAATTCTATGAATTTAAGTATAAATTTCAACCTATTAAGGAGATATTTATACTTTTTACAATACGGATAATTAAGGATAATCACTAAATACCTATTTTTACTTCAGATTTGGGAACTGCAATACAAATACTAATTAACAGCATCGTTTCGGGACTGCTCCTTAGTCTTGTGGCTATTGGTTTTACCTATATCTTTAGGGTAACAAGAGTATTTCATTTGGCACATGGTGGTATTTATGTAACAGGTGCATTTGCTTGTTTGTATATTTTGACAAAAACCAACAACTGGTTAGTTGCAATAGCTTTCGCTATTTTGGTTGTAGCAAGTCTTATTTATCTTATTGAAAAGGTTGTTTATTTACCATTAAATAAACAACAATCCAATCAAAGTATTTCATTAATCGCATCAATGGGTTTATATGTAATAATCATAAACATTTTAGCATTACTTTTTGGAAACGAGAACAAAACAATTGACAACTCAATTTCAGGCTCATTTGAATTTGGCAATATTATTTTCACTAAAGTACAAATGTTACAAACAGTAATAGGAACTTTTACAATCTTCTTATTCCTGATTTACTTAAAACTTACCAAATCCAATTTGACTTTACAATCCATTTCAGACAATGAAATCATTAGCAAAGTCTTTGGAATTAATACGGAAAAAGAAAGAACAAAAATCTTTATTATTGGAAGTATTTTAGCTTGTGTTGCAGCTATACTTAAGACTATGGAAGTTGGCATTGATCCACAAGCTGGAATGAGTATTACACTTACAGCAGCAGTAGTTACAATACTTGTTTCAAGATTAAATGTATTACTGATTATTGCATTTTCCATTACATTAACACTTTTGCAAAATTCTATTGAATGGTTTTTAAATGCACAATGGAAAGAAGGAATTACATTTTTTATTTTATTACTGGTAATTTTATTTAGAACAGAAGGCATCATAAGCTATAACCTTAGAAAAGACAGAGTATGAACTATATATTTCACATATTAGTAATGCTTGAAATTTATATTTTGCTGGCATTAAGTGCCAATCAAAAAGTTGGATTGTCAGGTTTAATAAGTTTGGCACAGGCTGTATTTTATGGAATAGGTGCTTACATAACGGCTATTACAATTACAAAATTTGGTTTCTCTTATTGGTTGGCATTATCTATTGCAATTTTAAGTTGTGTAATTGTAGCCCTGATTTTTAGTTATATAGCAGGTAAAGTAAGAGAATTATATTTCACTTTAGCAACCTTAGCATTGCAAATCATTTTTTTTGCAGTAGTGTATAATTGGATTCCGGTAACTAATGGCTCTTATGGTATTTCAGGAATTACTAATCCTAAAATTTTCGGATTAAATATAAATTCGCCAATTAGCTTTGCTTTATTTGGCGGTATTTGGGTTTTAATAGTAATTCTATTTTATAAATGGTTTCTTAAAACACCAATCAACCGATTAATACAAGCAACTAGAGACGACCAAATTGCAGTATTGAGTTTGGGAAAAAATCCAAACTATTACAAACGCATCAGTATTATTCTTTCAGCTATTATTGCTGGAATTGCAGGTAGTATTTATGCAACCTATACTTCTTATATTGATCCATCATCATTTACCTTAGATGAATCAATTCTTATTTTAAGTATTGTATTGATTGGTGGTGCAGGAAGAATAATCGGACCAATTACAGGAGCAATTATTTATATTTTGTTACCTGAACTCTTAAAATTTATGCAAATGCCAGATAGCATTGCCGCTAATATGCGAATGATATTATTTGGTTTATTATTAGTGCTAATTGTTCGTTTTAAACCTAAAGGAATTTTCGGTAAATATGTGATTCAATGAGTGAGATTTTAAAAACAGAGAACTTGAACAAATCTTTTGACGGTATAGAACCAGTCAAAGATGTATCATTTTCTGTAAGTAAAAATAGCATTGTGCTAATTACTGGGGAAAATGGCGCAGGAAAAACTACCTTATTCAACCTAATTACTGGTTTGGAAAAAACAACCAAAGGAAAAATTTCTTTTAATGACAATAGTATTGAATCTAAATCCGCATTGCAAATTGCACAATTAGGTATTATTCGGTTATATCAGCAACCGAGATTGTTTAAAAACTTATTGGTTTGGGAGAATCTGGTTGCATCCGCACATTCTACTTTAGGAAATATTTTTTTAAATCTTATTTTCAAATCTAAATCATCAAAACAAGAAGATAAATTACTAAAACAAAAAGCTATTGAATTACTCACAAAATTTGGTTTACAGAATTTAAGCCACCAAACTGCAGGAGATCTTTCTTACGGACAGCAAAAATTGATTTCTTTTTGTATGATAACCATGAATGGTTCAAAATTGGTGTTATTAGATGAACCATTTTCCGGGTTAAATCCTCAAATTATCGAAAAATTCAGTAACATGATTCTGCAAATGAGAGATGAAGGTGTTACATTTTTAATTATTGAACATAACGTTCCTAAGGCATTAGCAATTTCTGACAAACATATTGAGATAAAAGAAGGTGTAATTAATAAAATAGATAATAGGATCATAGCATGGGTGAATTAATTAAAATAGAGAATTTAAGCTCCGGCTATAACGGAAAAATGGTATTGCAGGATATTTCCTTTTCTATCCAAAAAGGAGAGTTGGTAGCTATAGTTGGACAGAATGGCTGTGGTAAAACCACTTTTTTAAAGACCATTGCACGGATAATTAAGGATAATACGGGAAATATTATCTTTGATAACATGAATTTGAATAATAAAAATACTTGGGATTTAAAACAACTTGGCATATCTTGTTTTGTGCAGGGTGGTATGGTGTTTCCTACAATGAAGGTAAGTGAACATTTTGAATTGGCATTGAAAGATGAGGATAAAGCAAATGCATCAATAATAAAAGAGGAATGCCTTTCTTATTTTCCGGCTTTAGCAAATTGCATGGACAAGCGTGGCGGTAATCTTTCTGGCGGACAACGCCAGATGCTCTCATTTGCTATGTTGCTTTCACAGCAAACACAATGTTGGTTGTTAGACGAACCAACGGCTGGTTTATCACCGCAAGCAGTAAAAGAAGCAGTTGAATTTTTAAAGAAGATGAAACAGCAGGCAAATAAGACTATGGTATTAGTAGAGCATAATTATCAGGTTGCTTTTGAATTAGCTGACCATGTTGCAATAATCAAAGAAGGAAAACTGTATGACAGTTTTCCGAAAACAGAATTTCAAAAAGAGGATTTCTTAAACACACATTTGTATAACTAAAATCAGAAATAAAATGGCAAACAAAATTTTAAAATCAGTATTTGCAATTGCATTAAGTGTAGTGCTTTTCAGTGCTTGCAACAACAGCAATACACCAAAACAGACCGAAACTAAAGTTGTAATGATTGGTTCTATTTTACCATTAACGGGACCGATTGCTGGTTATGGTAACTTTGCAAAACAAGGACAACAAAAGGCAATCGAGGATTTGAATAAACTACAAACTGATTTCAAATTTGAGCTTGCTTTAGAAGATGGAAAGAGTGAAGGTAAAGAAGCATTAACTGCCTACCAAAAATTAAGAGGCGAAGGAGTTGATATTATTACAGCAGGTTCAAGTGCTATGTGTATGCCTGTATTGCCATTGGCATTAAAAGAAAAAGTGCTGTATTTCCCAAGTGCTTCACACCCCGACATCAACAAAGAAGTTTCACCGTTTGTGTTTAGGAATTTTGTAACCGCAGCTCAGGAAGTTCCTTTGATTTTGGCAGCCATTGACAGCAGCAAGAAAGGCAAAACAGTTTTGATAACCGTGAATGATGATTTTGGAAAAGGCTTTGCTTCAAAAATTGACGAAATAAAAAGTCAATACAAGGGAGTAAACTTTGTGATGGAAACAACAGCAGAAAAGAAAGAAACAGACTTCACTGTTTTGGTTCAAAAGATTAAGCAAACCAAGCCTGACAATGTGATAATTGTTAGTTACGGTAAATCGGCAGGTTCATTGGTAAACAAGTTGAGTGAACAGAAAATTAATTGCAACATTTATGTTTCATTCTCTTATCTGCTAACAGAAGCAAACAAAGTTGCCTTGTCAAACACAGGAATAAAATGTGTTACAATGGAAGCTGGCAATATTGATGTAAAAGAAGCATCAGACTATGCAACAATTTACCTAATCGGTAAAACTATAATTGAAACTAAAAGCACAAGCATTGATAGCATTGCTTCACACTTAGTAAAAATGACAACATTCAACGCCAACGGCATTGTAATGAGTTTTCAACCCAACCACGATATTCTTCCAACTGCAAAACTCATAACACTAAAATAGAAATATGAAATATGAAACGAAGGCGTTAGATGTAAAATGGCTAGCTAAAGCAAAAAAGGAAACACTAATTAAAGTGCTATTGGAATATGACTTAATCCAAAAAAGTTTTGTTCCTTGGCTATGTCATATAATGGCAAATACGGAAAACGAAAGAGTAAGGCAACTTCTTTTGCCAAACTTGATTGAAGAATGTGGCGACTTTAGAAAGAAGAACTCACACCACGATTTATATTTACGAATGCTGGAATACAATAAAATAAGTGTTGTCAATCATAAGTTCAGCAAACTGACAATTGAAACGGATAAAAAATACACTCAACTTTTTTCATCCAAAAATACATACAGGAGTTTGTGTGCAGTTGGACCCGGTATAGAAGCAATTTCATCGGATTTCCTTTCACCGATGTATATTGCAGTGAAGAATATTTTCGGTGAATCAAAGCACATGATTTACTTTACACTTCACCTTTCAGAAATGGAAGATGAACATGCAAACTGCATTGAAGATGCAATGAGGATTATGGAAAAAGAAAACCCAAAACTTTTAAAGAAGAAAGAAGAATATATAAATGAAGGTATAGAAATATTTAGAAATTTTTGGGACAACTTGCCTAAACATATTTAATAATAACATGGAACTTTTAGAAAGCATTTATAACGATGTAATCAGGAAATTGCATTTCTCAGTTACTGGGCATTCCGGCTTTGAGGATGAACTATATGATTTCTATAACCGCTTTGCTGAAAGTGCCATCTTTAAACAGAACCATGACATACGTTTTTTCATTGGTTCTGTTTGCAAATTGCAAGACCCCTTTGAATGGAAAGTTGCACCCTATGATACATTGTTTTTCAAAGCATACTTTGATGTTCACAAGGAAACGGCACTTAGTTTCTATTTTTTTATTCTTCAAAAGTTAGGCAACGACCTATTGAAAGATAAAAACATTAATGCCAGTTTGCTAATTGCAGAATCGTTTTCAAAGCATGTGAACCTTCGTGTTTCCTTGGTTGATTATCTAAATCCATTCTGCAAGAATGACGATAGGATTTCCGTTTTTGATATTAAGATTCCAGAGAAAATATTTAATGCGAAAATTCGTGAACAGATTCCTGAGTTTCGGGATTTTGTTTTCAAAGGTTTGAAGCCGAATGATGGAATTGAGAACAAAATTATTCGTCAGGACAAAGGCAAAAGAAATAGGCTTTACAAAAAGCATGATGTAACGGACTTAACACAGTATGAAAAACTGTATAAAGAAATCTTTGATGAAAAGGAAACGAAAAGAGTTTATAATTCATTAGTTGAAACACTGAAAAACCGTTATCACTATCTCACTGTTTCAGATGATGAAATCCACTATAAAAAAATGGCAGTAGCTGCTATAGGCATTTCATTCGTTTGCCTTTACTTCAATGTTTCACTGGAATACTTTACAGGGATTGCAAAAGTGAAAATTTCAGGGAAGTATAAAACTGATTATAGAAATCTTGGCGGAATAGTAGTTGGCTATCCAAGAAAGAAACCTATCAGCAGAACAGAGAGAACACTCTTAAACTTGGTTGCTGACAAGATTACATCAGTTATTGCAGGACAGATATTGTCAAAGTCAATTGAAAAAGATTCACAAATAGGAAAGTCATTTGGGTTTATTAAGAAGTTCAATACAGATTATAACCAACTATTCCACGATGCAGGGAACAATGAAGAAAAGAAATTGTTGATTGATAAAGCATTTTCGGATTTGAAGAACAATGGCTTCAAAGAATTATTAAGCGAAAAAACATACAGCGAAATTGAAAATTATCTTAACGATATTCCAACAGACATTATAAAGATTTCTGATTTTATAAAGCAAAAAAGCAAGTCCAATAAGGATAATTTAAAGACCACAATTGAAGAACTTATTATAAGACTCAACATAAATGCTGGAGCAGATAAAAGTAAATTTAATGCAACAGCAATTTCAAACGGTAAACACAAATTCGTTTTACACTCTGACATACAATGGTTAGTAGAAATTTTAAACCAAAGCATTCAGAATAGTTTGGAACATGGCAAAGCGAAAAATATTACCTTATCATTAAACTGTTACAAAGCTGATGGAACTGAAAGCACAACTTGTTCCGGCTCTCAATACATTGAATTTGTTTTAGTAGATAATGGAAAAGGTTGCGACTTATCGCAGGTAGATGATAGCTCCTCATTTATTGGCAAACTAAGTTCAGAAGAATATAACTCAGTAATAAACGGTTTGGGTAGCATAACCATGATAAGCGGCAGCGCCGAATTGATATATAATCCTAAAAAAGAAATCAAAACACTTACTACTAAGTCAAAAGGCTTTACACTCAAAATAAAAATTGTGCTATGAAAAATATTGCAATCATAGAATCATACACAGATGATTCACGGATACCAAAATGGGGGGCTATAAAAACCAAGTTTGGCAAGTCATATAAATTTCATCCTGTAGAGCAAGAAGTAGAAGCATTTATAAATTCTATTCCTGATAAATCCCTTTTCATTTTGTTTGCTCATTTAGGTGATACACAAGATTACAATGAGGCACTTTTTGAAAAGTGCAGTAGTAACAATGTTGTTTTAATTCAATACACAGGAGGAGTTAGCCAATATAAAATTTCAGCAAATTCAATTGAAAATATTCATTTTAACATGTTGATGGATAATATTGATATTTTTCTTATTCATTGCAAAAAATTGATTTCCATTACAGAGGCTGATTTAGGATTATTGATTGCCATTGACCCAAAACTGGAAGAACTGTTAGAACCTTTTAAATTCATATCACCTTTTGCAAAATTATCAGATAAGATCACATTGGAAGATGGTACTGAAACGACGGTAGCCTATGCAAAAGATAAATTACACAACTATTTAGGTATAAAAAAATAAAACGATGAACTTAGTTTTTATATCTAACAACAATAATATCGATTGCAACATAGATGGACATTCTATGGAAACGGAAAAGCAGATCTGTATATATAATAAGGTATTAACCTACAACGACAAAGCGAAAGAGTTATGTTTTAATAATGAACGTATAACAATCGATACTTCCGGTAATACAGTTTATATAATTGATGTTCATTCTATATTTAATTATAATGAAAACAATCTTAAGCCGACCGATCAAGGTGGAGTTATTATATATCGCTATTTATTAAAAATGTATGAAGGTGAGAACCGGCAAAATAACTATCATGATAAACTAAAGGTAATTTTCTATTCTCCAGTACCAGTTAAATTATTAACTGAACAGAATCCTGAAAATTATATATTAAATTTACTGCCCTTCCTTTGGTGTAGATATGATGGAACTTTTGTTAATGAGTTAAATACAATCTCACTTAGAAACAAATTTCCATCTTATAATAATGCATCAGAAAACTTATTAAGTGGTTGGGCTGCAATCGAATCCAAAAGAATAAATGAGAAAATTTTTAATGGAAAGAGTATAAGTAAGATATTATCATGGATAAAACCATTATTTATAGATGATGAGATTAATCATTGGGAAAACGTTTACAAAGAAATATTTAATCATAACTGTCTTTGTATTAAATATAATTATGAGATAGAAGACTTTATGGCATTATCTCAAGATGATATCTCAGAACATTGGTTCTATAAAAAAATAAATTCTTGCACTTTTATAATTTCAGATTTTTATTTGAATGAGAGTCACAATAAAGAAATATGGAAAGGGAGAGATTACTATGAAACAATTAGTGGATATAGGTTATATACTAAGGTCAGGCAGTCATTTCCATTTATTCCATATATGTTGTTTACTACATCAAATAAAATATACAATTATGAGTTATTTGATGATTGGGGTATTGACAAGTATGTAGTAAAAGATAATAGGCATAACGCATCAAAAGAAGAAAAAGAAGAAAACTATATGCAATTTGAAATTGCAATAAACAATTTAAATTCATTAACATGGATAAACAAACAATGGAAAAATTTCAGTAAATTATATTCACTAAAGGCTAAAGCAGAACTTAATGAAGTAGCAGATAAATATTGGTGGTTCGATGAAGTAAAAGTAAACTTAGAGTCTAGTCTTAATTATGATTTTACAGATAAATCCGAAAACATGCTTGCATCTCAGTTTGCATATTGTATTAATGGTTATTTGGCAAATTATGATGAAAGATTCAATAAAATACTAAAAAAAATTATATACAATGATATTATTGAAGGAGTTTGTCAAATATTTATATTTTTCAAAAGACAATATAGAAGGTCAATCTATTTTGAAACTTCAATAAATAAAGAAAATGTATGGATAATAGACCCCAGCAAAGAGTACGATAATTTACATAAATATTCCTTTAATGCAGTTATCTTATTATTGTTTAATATACTGGAGTTAATCATTAGAATTGACCGATTTCATCCATTAAAAGATAAAGAAATCATTAAGAAACATATTCTAACATATTACTCTAATCCTATAAATAAAGAATCAACAGACGAGGAAATTCTAAATCATCTAAATACGCATAAAAATACTATGTCATTTAAACGAAAAAATAAAGACATAAAAGATGAAAACGAACTTGGATATAACCTGTATCTAATCAGAAATAAAATAGCTCATTCCAATAACCCACTTACAGCTAATTGGAACTTAACGAAAGATTATCTTGATGCTGTTATTATGCTATTGATTTCTAAGAATATTAATGGTAATCATACATTGAAAAACTTAGCAAATAAATTTAAAATAGATTATCCAGATTTCTTTAAAAATAAATAATAATGCTGTATCATTTATGTAACATATCTAAAACTCAAAAAAATAACAGTTTAATTAATTCTCAAGTAGAATTTAACAAAATCAGTAAAGACAATTTAAGCAGTTGCAGTGCTTGGCTTATAGATATTTGCTTAGTATGGAACAATAATAAACTATCTGATTTATATGGTTTTGATATTGCAAAACATATTAGAACTGTATTTAATTCAACTAAACCGATTATATTCTATTCTGCTTTACCATTATCTTATTTAGAACAAATAAGCAAAGAGAAGTCAAAACTATTACTCTTATATGCTCCAAACTCATTCTATATTGAAATACCAACAACTCAAAAAACAATAGATAAATTAATAGAAAATGTGCAGCTACTTAGTCCTGCAACATTAACTGATATAAAACTAATGCTCTGTGACATAAAAGGAATTGTTGCTGACAGACTAAATCATAATTTAAAATTTAACGCTAATATTACTAAAGTAATACAGGAAGTATTACCATACTTAACTCAGGAACAAATCAAAAAAATAGATTTTGAGACGTATCAATTTAAATTGGTTGAAAAACAAAATACTGGAGATGAAAATGATTTCATTCTAATAAAGGACTTACTTATAAAAATCTGCAACAAATATCTGAACCCAAATTACAATGAAAATAATCCAAATGATAGTGTACCCACTTTAAAGTACAAAATTTTATTATTAGATGATGATAGTTTGTTCTTACATAGAATAACAATTGAGCTTGGAAAACATTTTACTATAATTCCTTTTGCAAATTCTATTGATGCTATAAAAGAATTAAAGAATGATTTTAATAATGACATATTATGCTGTATTTGTGATTGGCGTCTGTATAAAGATACATCTAATACATATTGGCAGGAACAGCAAGGTTATTCTGTGCTTGAATATGCTTCTAAAACAGGTATTCGTAAATTATTTGCATTAACTTCTCAGAATGAAAATATTATTGACGAAATCCGGAATATTCTAAATATAAAAATACATTTACTTAAAAAAGAAAATGTAAATACATCAGAACAGTTAAATATTTTTACTGATATTTTAAGAGACGCATGTAAAGATATTGAAGAAGAAATTGTAAGCCAACCTAGTTCTGCGCATTGGAGAAGTAAAGAAAGAAAAAAGAAAATATTTGACTTTTCATTAAAAGATTTATATGCAGTATTAAGAAATACTGATATTGCATTTTTTGATGAGATTGATGAAAGATGTAGTAATATATGGAGCAAATACAAATCTGACGGCAAGTTACGTTATTCCTTAGCCGAATTATCAACAACACATATTGATAAAAATGTGCTAAAAGAAGTATTAGTCCAACGTAGAATATGGATTGCTCTTTTTTTACTTGACTTAGATGCCTTAGGAATTTATGAAAAAATGAATAAAAATCCTAAAAAAGAAACAGAAGCAAATGATCATACGCAACTCAAAAATAAATTATGTATTAAAGAGCAAGACATAAAATCTGGCAAGTTATTGCCGGATGAGAAATCATGGCTCATAAAAAATGGATTACTATAATTCTGTTAATCAAATAGATATAGTAGATAATTACAGAATATTTTATTTTTTTGACAATATCGTTGTTTTAACATAATTTTACAACATCAAGTTCTTATACATCTTTATAGTTAATGATTAATGAGTAGTAGCATTGCTACAACAAACTAAAATATGAGTATTAATTTATTCATTAATCTAAAAATTATAAAAGATGAAATATATAACAAATTTTATCAGAACTTTTTTTTCTTTATTAGCAGGTTTTGACCCTAAAGTTGTAGCAATATCTTCTGCACACATGCAGATAAGATACATAGCTATTGGCTTCATGCTTATCTTTACTTCTTCATTAGCTTTCTTAGGCGGTTTCGAAATTTCCGAAACGTTCACACATATACTCATCTTTCGCTTACTCATAGCGTCTGGTTATGCTGTCTTTATTTTCTGTATCGATTTCTTCTTCGTCATATATATGCAAGGAACCTCAGCTTGGGTAATGGGTTTTAGAATTGCCATTTCTATACTGCTAAGTTTGTTTGTAGCATTACCTATTCCTCTACACCTTAGTAAAGATAAAGTGGAAAGTACATTGCAACAGCAAAGCATAACAGCTATAGCCAATGCTGATAGTATCCACTTTAATAAAATAGAGCAACTAAAGCAACCATTGATTGATATAGAAAGCCAAATGATAAAAGCTCAGAAAGACTATGTAAGAGAAGGCTTAACAGGACATCTTGGTAAGTATGATGATAAATTGGGATCTTATAAAAAAGACAGCATAAGATATGCAACTTCAAAAGCCGAACTAGATAGTACCATTAAAGTGCTAAACCAAAACCATGCAGTACAAAAGGCTGTATTAGAGCAAAAAAAAGATAACGATTTTTTCTCCAAGGTCGAATGTTTGTTTTCGCTCGCAGTAAGTAATCCGTATATAGGCATACCGTATTTTATTTTTCTTATCGTTATTGTAATGGCGGAAACATCTGTTATCATTTTCAAAAAAAGTTTAGATACTGCAGAAGACGAGTACAAACTCATACAGAAAAAAATGGTAGAAAAACAAAAACCTTTACAAGATGTACTTTTAAATCAACGTATAGCTGAAGAAAAAAACAGTGCAGCTTTTTTTAATGAACAGACAGAAAATAAATTTAAAAAGGCAAGAATGGAAGCGCAGAAAAAAGAACTACAAAACATTATTGTATGGGAAACATATTTAAAAGAAGCAGAGAGTGGTTTTAAAGCTTTAGGGTTTGAAAACAGTGAAGTATATGCAAAACAAATAATGCAAAATTTTGTAGTAAAGAACTCTACAAATAATGACGTGCCAACTGATATTTTATTCTGCACCGTTGCTATGAAAGAAACTGTTGCAAGTATTATAAATGCATCTGAAGCTAACAATTTACTCTATCATATTTTTATATGGACGCTGGGAAATATCAGCTATGATGAAGTGCACAGCAAAGAGTTTTACAGAACAGCACGAGAGTGCTACAATAATAAAACAGCCTTGTGCGGCGAGGCATCATTATTAATAATGGCATTGTGTAAAGAAGCTGGTATTGAAGCACATTTCTGTGAAGTAACGGTAGATGATGCAGGAAAAATAGTACAACATGCATGCGTGGCAATACAGCGAGCAGGTAGTTATCAGTTAATGGATTTTGCTTACAAAGCATTTGATATACATCATCAAGAATATAAAATTTTAAGCATAGATGAGTTAAATGAAAAATTTAAAACCTGGAATCAATAATAAAACTAAAACTATATACTATGAAAATATTTACAAACGACTACATCATGAATAGATTCTTTAATACAGAAGATAACGACGGCTGGAAAGCAAAAGCTGAAAACATGTGGCATAAAATGACTTCCGAAATAAGCTCAAAGGTTAAGCCGTCAGCAGAAAATGTAACGTTCACAAATGAAGACTTGCCTTTGGCACAACGCATCGAGTTGGCAAAAAAAGAAGCACAGGAAATGATAGAAACTATTAAACAAACACAAAATAAATAACTACTATGAAAACACTCTACACTAAATTCATTTTTATACTTATTCTGCTTAGTACAGCATACGGATGCTTTAGTATCTGTAATATGTTATTCGACAATCAAACACCATATACACTTTCGGCAGAAGGCATCATATTGCAAAAAGATAAAGTATACACTATTTCAAACACAGAACGTATTACTAGAGACACCATCTTTCTGCATTTCGAAAATGCAAAAGAACTAATGCCGCAAACACTTTGTCATATCTATTTCAATAATAAAATAAATGAGTTTGTAGTTAAAAACTCCGATAGTATAACAAATACAAAAACAATAAAAGATGAAAATTATATATTGCCATTTTGCAGAACCTACAACAATAAGTTTTACGAAAAAGAACAATACTTCAAATCAAATGAAACAATAACAGAAAAAACAATGCTGGAAAACGGTATTAAATACAATATCTCTGGTGGCGAAAAAGAAACTAGAGTAACGGTAGAGTTTATAAAATACAACAAAAGCATTGCACTTAAATTAAAGGACGATGGCATCAAGACAAGCTATCCAGTAAAAAAAGATACACTTAATTTTTATGAAGTATGCTTCAACCGTCAGCCAGAAACAAGCTATAGCTTTGTATATGCATTTGATAATACAGTACTGGACACAGGCACATACACCATCAAAATAAATCCACATCTTTCCCATGTAGAAGTATCAGTATTCAATCAAAATAATCAGCAGCTAATAAAGCAAAATAGCTACCTCACTACAGCACAAGTTCAAGTTGGCAAAGTACTTTTTCAAATAAAAAAAAGATACTCATTCATTTTCACAATAAGTTATCTGCTATTTTTTGTAGTAATTATACTTTTTCAAATTGCATTGTATAGAAAACTAATACAATACAACAATCCACTTGTGCGTGCATTTCTATCTATCCGTATAATATTGAATACCATTGTCTTTATGGGCATTCCGGTTTTTCTGCATAGTGTAGTATACCACAATAATAGATGGCTATATCTGGTATTGGTGATTATATTAAATATTTCAGTAGTACTTACTGGAAAAAAAATGCGTCTAATAGACTTAAACAATTACAAAATATTTCTTACGCTTATTTTTATAGGCACACTTATCTTCGCACCTTTTATTTTAAAAGCATTTTCCAGCAACGAAAGTTTTTTTGGCGTGCCTGTCTTGCATATTCAAAAACTGCTGTTGTTAATGATATACTTTTTGGTGTCAAAATATGGTAAATTTTTTAAAGGAATTGCGAGTATTGCATATTGTTTAATTATATCCATCTTCACTAAAGATTTAGGAAGTAGTATCTACACCATATTGGCACTCCTGTTAATCGAGTATATCAGAAAAACCATATCAATAAAAAAAGTGGCAGGCATCTTAGCTGTTTGCACACTCGTATTAGCAGTATATCTGAAAGTAAATCCTGAAAAACTAAGCGAACCAAAATACTACAGAATAGTAGCACCATTTCTGCAACCCAACAATGATTTTTTAAAATATGCAAGCGAAGCAGATAGAGAAAGTGTATCCATATTAGTATTAAATCTAAAAAACGTATTAAAAGAAAATATGCCCATTTTTAATGAAGTGATGATACCTGCAAACCTGAAATCCACAATGCACAGCGATTATGTATTTCATGCATCACTGCTGTTAGGAAATTTTTATTTCTTCATTTTGTATCTTATAATTACCATCACACTCTTGTATAATATTTTATTCATACTCTATTGCACCTTAAATAAATTTAGAATATCAGAGACTGAAATCTTTAGTTTTCCTCAAAATCAATGGGCAGATATTGTAGTATTTTTATTATCTATTACATTTATTTCTTTTGTATATCCAATCCTTTCAAACTTACTAATTATACCGGTTACAGGACAGTCAATACCATTGCTATCTACATCTTGGGTTGAAGTGTTGTTTATAATTTTTCTGATTACAGTATTAGAAAATATTTTTAAAAACACAAACTATACAACCAATACAGATTATCAAATAACACAGCTTGGATTTGTAGACATACTCATCTATATAAATAAAAATAGAAATACTATAATAGTATTGCTTTTATCATTAATAATTTACAAAGCAATAGTATTAACTTGTTTTACAAACAACATACAAAGCTGGACTAAACCCATACCATATAAAGAAGCTGAAATGAAAGAGTTGGTAAATCAAAAAAAAGAACTCACAAAAAAAGAGTTAATTACATTTGCAAACACCTATGCAAATGGTGAATCTGCGATTGCAGTAAAAAATGATAAAAGATCCGTACTAAAAAACATAAATAGTATGATTTATACAGGCAAACCCTATTTTGAAATCAAACAGGAAAATAAAGAATTTCGTAAGGACACAAAAAAATGTTTATCTCAAATTTCACTAAATACAATATTCGATAATGATAAAAAAGAAATTAGTGATAATAAAAAACCGTTTGGAAAAGTTTATTCCATACAGCAACAAATAAACAGCAAAAGCACTACTTCATTTTCAAACAAGATATATGCAGGCTGTCTGTCATCAGGTGATTCTGTCAATAACGATTTACATGCAGAGTGTAATTTCATACTTAAAAGGCATATCGAAGAAATAGGCAATCTCAAAAATATCGGCTCCATTATGATTGTCGATAATAAAACTCGCAATATAATTACCGCAGCCTCTTTTCCGTTAAGTAATACAGTAAATGCAAACACTAAATACTACCTTACAGGCTCACTTAAAAAAACCATATTAGCCTATGCGGCACTTGCCATTGATGCTGATTATGAAAAATTTAAAGTTGGAAATATAACCTTTACAGATTTTCTTAAAAATTCAAGCGATACGTTTAGCGCCTGCTTACTCAAAGATATTCTAAGAAACCATAGAGAAGAATTTGATGCCACACTTACTGAAAATTTTGATATGCCATTATATGCATACAATATGAAAGATGCATATTTTGATATACTTCCACAAGAAAAAGAATTTACAAAACCATTAGATAAATATAATTCAATATTCAGACTTGCAATTGGGCAACAAAAACCTTATCAGTTTTTAGATATGGTACAATGGTATTCTAGGATAGCAACCAATAAGAAAATACAATTCAATACAGGCAAGAAATTTGATAAAATGAGTTTAAATAATGATATGCATTCATTCTTAGAAAAAGCAATGAACAGTGTATTATACGGTACAGCTGTTGATGTTCGTATTAGTTTAGCAGAAAATGATATTAATACAGACCAGTTTGTCTGCAAAACAGGCACTGCCGAGCATCCATCAAAAAAATTCAACAACTCCAGCTCCTTTATTATAGCAAATAATAGCTACACTGTGGCAGTAATGCTAAACGGGAAAATACCATACAACGATAAAAAGCTATCAGCAAGGATATTATTCATAAAGTTAATTCCAACACTTATTGAGTATAAAATCTTAGATTGAAATTAAAGAATTAATAGATTGACAAAAAGCAATTGCTTTCCATTCATAATCCTTTTAGCTTTCTATTCCGTGCAATTGCACGCCAAATTTCTTCTTAGAATATTCTTAGCAACCACTATTCCACTTCACGCTTTGAATTGGCTGAAACATTGCGAAAGTTAAAACTTGATTGAAAACAGCATGGTAGTACAAGTCTCCACCTTGCTTTTATTTTCAATGCTTCGTTTTTATTACTTACTACATATTTCTTAACCAATAAAATAAAGCGTATGAAGATGCTCATAGCTGCCACAAAAGGACTATCCAAAAACTACAACAGAATTTTACAAATCGCACGTGCGATGTTGCTGAAATCCGACAGTAAGGACTACATCCGATTCACATATCCATCAAGTAGGACTAAACGCATGTGCGTTTTAAGCACAGGGCGGGGCGTGGTGCCAAGCGTGATTCATTCGCAGAATGAATATTTAAAACAGGACACAAAGCAGATAATCAACGTTTTGCCACTTTAAAGTGCGCACTCATTTTTTCACTATAAAATCAATTTTTTATGACAAACACAGTAAAAAAGCTCGAAACGGTAAACGCTACCGCAACAACTGCAAAACCAATTTTGACAGTTGTAAAAAACGCAGAAAACACAGCAAAAAATGCAGAGAAATCGGAAGAAAAGCCGAACACAGAACAAAAAGCAATTGCTTTAGTACAAGATGCAATTGCATCAAAGCAACTAACGTTTGCAGAACGTAAAGAACGTAGCGAACGCTTGTATGATTTGTTTGAAAGACACACTAAATTAAAAGACCATGCAAATGAATTGTTAGGCATTGTACGAGCAGATGAAAGCGTAAACACATCTTTTAAGCTAAACAGTTCAAATGGTCAAACGTGGCAAACCACCAACCAAGAGTTTATTAAGAAAACAGTTAAAGTTATGCACGAAGCGATTTTAATAAAAATCGAAGAAGTAGAAACTGAAATTGAATTAATCCAAATTGGATAAACTCTAAAAACATGGTAGCGAGTAATTGGCGTTACTCGCTACCATGTTTTCACTTTAAAATAAATTTCAAAATGAGTATACAACAAAAATACGAACTATTTAATGAATACTTAGACAGCATTTATGAAAAAGGATATGCGGAACGATTAGCGACAGAAAACCCAGCAAGCTACAGTTTCCAATTTGAACAATTTAAAAACATGTATGTATGATAGTAAATTACGTTAATGAAATACAAGTACTATATAAACCACGTTTAGACCTTACACCACTCACTAAAATTGTGAGTAGTACAGAAATTGTAACATTTTTAAACACTATTTGGACAGATGACATAGAATATCGTGAACGATTTTATGCGGTTTATTTAAACCGACAAAATAAGATTTTAGGATATTATTTAATTAGCATTGGCGGTTGTAGTGGTACAGTAGTAGATACCAAAATGATATTTCAACCAGCCATTAATTTTCATGCATCAAGTGTCATTTTAGCGCACAACCATCCAAGCGGAAACAGAAACCCAAGTGTGCAAGATATACGTTTAACCAAAAGAATAGTAGAGGCTGGTAAACTCTTAGAAATTCCAATTTTAGACCATGTTATTTTAACGGTAGATAGCTACTATAGTTTTTTAACGAATAATCAAATTTAATCAATCACCAATAAAATCAAATCAAAATGAAAACAGAAGAAATTTATCAAAAAGTAACCAATACCATTATTGAAATGTTAGAGAAAGTAAACGAAAACGATTATACTATTTTTTGGAATCATATCAATAAACAAAGACCGAAGAACATTCTTAAAAACACATATTACACAGGCATCAATTTTTTATACTTGTTAGCCGTTGCAGACAACAAAAAATATCAAACAAATCATTGGCTAACTTTTTTTGAAATTCGAGAATTAAAAGCAAAGATTAAAAAAGGAAGCAAATCAACAGAAGTTATTTTTTATAAAAAATGCTATTACGACAAGAATAATCAATTATTAAAAGTGAATAGCTACGATGAAATACAAGATAAAACAGGTGTAACAAATCGCAGGGTTTTAAAATACTATCACGTTTTTAATGTGCAAGATGTAGAAGGTTTGCCGACTGCATATTATACAGACGATAAAGAAAACAAAACAATTTTAACAGAATGGCAAAAAGACGAACGAGCCGAACAGATAATAATAAACACAGGCGCAACAATTGAATATTTAGCACAAAATAAAGCTTGTTATAAACCTCAAACCGATACAATTATTTTACCAATAAGAGAACAATTTACAGGCGCAGAACCATTTTATGCAACTGCATTCCACGAATTAATACATTGGACAAAGAAATCCGAACGATGCGACAGAAAACAAAGTGAAAATCAAAT
>Ga0247804_10000055_pt1 | contig 69306 bp, 55 predicted proteins | sample UWRJL029104C1_FD_181142 | JGI IMG/M metagenome (GOLD analysis project Ga0247804, IMG submission 181142) | Plant litter microbial communities from Arlington Agricultural Research Station in Wisconsin, United States - UWRJ-L029-104C-1 | ecosystem: Environmental > Terrestrial > Plant litter >... | reverse complement strand
CCGAAAAAGGAGAAAAAGACACCGACTTACCCACAACCCAAACCCGTAAAATAAACCATCCAGGGTGGGTCAATATTCAATGCAAATGGTGGGTCAGCTTTAAGTGCAAATCAACAGTAAGGGGTATACCGACGCTCTGGGTAATACTCATTCCATAGAGGTCATTTGCTATGGTCCACTTGCTGGTTTGTCAGCGAAGGAAACTGCAATGGATGGCAGTGTAAAAGAATTTGTGTATGACAAGAGTGGCCGTAAAACATCGGAAAAAACCTGGCTCACAGGAATAGATGGAGAAAAATCTGAGTTGGTTACTCGCTTTGAGCACGATAATGAAGATCGTGTGATAAAAACCACCAATCCCGACGGCAGTATCCATCGAACCGAATACAACAACATCGGCAAAATCAGTGCAGTAGTTGATGTGTCCGGTTTGCGTACGGAATACGGTTATGACAGCCGTGGTAATGAAACTGAAGTGCGTTATCCGGATGCAACCACTGAGCAAAAAAACTATGACGCTGCGGGAAATTTGCTGAGCGAAACTGACCGTGCAGGTAACACCATCAGCTATGAGTACGATGAAGCTAATCGTAAAACCGCCAGTGTGAATGCCGATGGAAGCCGCACCGAAACGGAATATGATGCAGCAGGGCGTGTAAGTGCTGAGATAGATGCAAAAGGCAACCGCACTGCATACGGATATGACGCCGCAGGGCGACGCACATCAGTAACTGATGCATTGGGCAATGTTACGCATTATGAATACGATGCTGCCAATCGCGTAACAGCAATTGTGGATGCACTTGATCGTCGCACTACGTATGTTTACAACGATCGCGACCAACGCGTAGAAACTATTTATGCGGATGGAACAAAAATAAAAGATGAATTCGATGCGGCGTCACGCCGGGTTGCGTCATTTGATCAAGCCAATGTTAAAACCCAATTTGGTTATGATAAACAAGGTCGTTTGGAAAAAGTTATTGACGTGATGAATCAGGTCACCTTGTATGCGTACGATGACCAAGGCAACAAAGTTAGTCAGACGGATGCTGAAGGGCGCATCACACAATGGCGTTACGATAATGCAGGTCGCAACATAAGTCGCAAACTTCCTTTAGGTCAGCAAGAAAGTTTTGTTTACGATGGTGTTGGATTACTGGATACAAAAACGAATTTTAACGGGCAGGAGACTGATTACACTTATGACAGTAATCAACGTCTAGTGCGAGTTGATTATGTCGATGGCAGTGCAGAAACTTTTGAATACGATGCCATGGGTAACCGCACCAGGGCTCAACAAATCAGTAGCGATGGCGTAACAAATACTACTAATTGGGCTTACGACGCACTCAATCGGCTAAGCAGCGAAATGCAACCCAATGGTGCAGTGCTGGAGTATAGTTACGATCTCAATGGCAATCGTACACAAGTGAAATTGATACATGACAGCAGCACACAAATCACCGATTACACTTACGACGCCTTGAACCGCTTAAGCTCGGTTATCGATACTACAGGAGTTGCAACCTACGGTTATGATGGCGTAGGTAATCGTACAAGTGTTAGCTATCCCAATGGCACCAGCCACGTGTATCGTTACGACAACGTCAATCGTTTAACCAAACTGGAAACCTATGGTGCAAATGGTGCGTTGGTAGAGCAATACGATTACCTTCTCAATGCCATTGGCCGTCGCACGCAAATCAAAGAGCTAAATGGCCGCACCAGCGACTACACCTACAATGTATTGAATCGCCTCACGCAAGAAGCGATTACCGATACCGCTAATGGAAACTACATTACCGATTATGTTTACGACAAAGTAGGCAATCGTGTAAGCGAAACTGTAAATGGTGTCAGCAAAACCTTTAGTTATGATCTTAATGACCGCTTGTTAAGTGCGGGCAGCACAAGCTACACCTACGACAACAATGGCAATACGCTCAGTAGCACTGGCGCTGGCGTGGTGGGCAGTTTCCAATACAACGCCAAAAACCAATTGGCATCAGCGACAAATGCTGGTGTCACTGCGGTATTTGGATACGACATAAATGGTATTAGGAACACAAAATCCAGCAACGCAATCACTACGCATTTTGTTGTAGACAGTAACCGTGACTACGCCCAGGTGCTGAATGAGTTCACGGAGGGAAGTCATGTTTACTATACCTACGGCGATGACTTGATCAGTCAGACACGCAACGCTCAAACTCACTTCTATCATTACGATGGCTTGGGTAGCACGAGGCTATTGAGTAACGGCACAGGTAATTTTACCGACGGCTATAACTATCAAGCCTTCGGTGAATTACTGAATCAAACGGGCTCAACAGAGAATAATTATTTATTCACCGGCGAGCAGTTTGATCGAGAGCTGCAGCAATATTATTTGCGTGCGAGGTATTTCGACCAAAGTATTGGACGGTTCACCCAAATGGACGAATGGCTCGGAAAGGAGCAGGTTCCAATAACATTAAATAAGTATGTTTACGGGAACTCTGATCCAGTTCGATATATTGATCCAAGTGGATATTTTGGATTGGCGGATATTGGTGCAGCCCTAAACATTCGTGGTATTCAGGCCGCGTCTATACAGGCATCATTTAGAGTTACACTGAAACAAATTGGCAAGGATCTCGCGTGTGTTGCGATCGAAGAGACGGTTACTGAATTGGTTATACAGCAACTGACCGGTGGGGTTTACGTTTTAGGTGGAGACAGTGAGGGATACGTTGGCAGAACAAATGACTTCGACCGAAGAATGCAAGAGCACGTTAGCAATGGTAAGCGTAAGGTTGAGGGAGTTCTTGCGTTATTTCATATGGAGATGGATAGAAACGAACAGAGATTGGTCGAGCAGTTCTTTATGGATGTGTTCAGGGCGGCCAATCAACCATTGACAAATGAAATCAATTCTATTGCACAAAATCCTTCTTCACCGAATTCTCAAAATTTAAGAAGGATGCTGAACAGACTGGATTTTTGTGATTGATAATATTTGATGAGGAAAATGATTTGGAGCCACAAGCGGTCAATACACTAGTAGTAGAAGCTGAGTCATTGAAGGTTTCAGTTTTGAATCAATTGAATGGTAGTGGGGCAAGGGAACTGAAGCATCTATTTAATGAGACTTCATTGTTTTTCCAGGAGGAGGTTCTTGCCCAATGGCGCATTCAGGAGCGCTATGATGAGTTAATTGACTACATCCTTTATCAGTATGAGGAACATGGAGGGGAGTCTTTTTGGAGCCAGGTGCTTTTAGATCTGAGATTAAAAAAAGATGAGGTAAGAGCTATTAGGATGTTGGAGGGGCTTTTACCAAAAAGATTAGAAAAAGTTAAAGTCTGTAGTAAGAATTTAAAAAAATATCCTAACAATTACTTGAGTGCGGCCAGTCTAGGTATAGCAAAGGGTGGGGCATTAAAAGTGCTCTATGAGTACGCTTATATCCTGGAAAACAAGCCTGCAGATCAGATTGAGGAAGTAAAAGTCAATAAGGTAAAGACCTTGATAGAAAAAGTAATTGCGACGTGAATTGTAAAATCTGGGAAGTCCCGTTCTCAAAGAATCTTGGGGAATCTCATGGGACTAATAAGCGATTTTGCTCAGGCTTGAGAATGTAACTTTAGCCAGAATTGGCCAGATGGCAGACGCTCTGGATAGACCTTATGTTTGGTTAATGGCAGAGGCTATTAAGCAGTACATTGCTCGCGAAGTTCTGCGTATTATCAATAGTGTCCATTTAATTCTGTCGCATTATCCTCGCGCAGGCAGACAGGGTCTGTGTGAAAAATACGCGTGAGTTGGTTGTTGATGGCGTGTCTTTTATCGTAATCTATCGTGAAAACTCCATGGGTGTTTGTATAGAACTTTTGCGTGTTTTACATAACACACAAAAGTGGCCGGCAGTCTAAAGACTCATTGAAAAACGACTAAATTCGGCTCTGAAAATGCCCGTTTTAGGACTTGAATAGGTTGTTTTTTGAACGGAGACAAAAAGAAAATTTTTACTTTGAAATACTAGTGTACTAGTATGGTGTATGTGTGGGTTGGGTGGTTAAAAAGTGGTCAGTTATCTGGAGCTTTTATGTGCTAACTATCCGCAAAGCCTTTAGGCATCATATTCTCGAAATTGGGGGCATATGAGGGGGCATAATTTAGATGTGAGATTTTTAAAGTGTTTGATTTTAAAAGGTTTTTTATTTACTTCAAGTCAGGCCTCGGCACCATCTTCAAGTTTAGTACTATCCAAGAACGTTCAAAAACCCGCAGAAATGCGGGTTTTTTTATGGTTTTTTAGTCCTTTGAGTGACGTTGTATATCGTTGCAGTCTCGATCTTCTGGGGGCACAATTGGGTGACTAAAAATTAGTCTTAGTTTACTTTTCTTCATTTATAACAACGCACATTTTTTGCGAATCTTATATTTTTTAACAATGCTGCACGAATTGCGTGCGTAGTATTTTCAGTAGAGTCTTCATGTCAAATATTGCCGTTGTTGGTATCGCTCTAATCATTGGTTTGTTGTTACAGCGAACCAAACGGTTTCCTGAAAATGCTGCATCGACCTTAAATCTCTACGTCATTTATGTTGCGTTACCCGCGTTAATTCTGGCGGAGATTCCCAAGCTTTCGTTTGGTCGTGAAGCGTTAATTCCGGTTGTTGCGGCTTGGGCGATTATGTTGTTCAGTGCGGTGTTGACCTGGTTTACGGCGCGGGTAATGAAATGGTCGCGCGCGCTGACGGGGGCGTTAATGCTGTTAGTGCCTTTAGGTAATACCGGATTCGTCGGGATTCCGCTTATTGAAGCGCATTTAGGTTCTACAGCGATTCCTTATGCGATTCTTTACGATCAGCTCGGTACCTTTTTAGCCTTAAATACTTATGGGATTGTGGTTGCCTGTTACTACTCATCCGGCTCGACTTCTGCGGTAAAAATTTTGCGCAGTATTGTCATTTTCCCACCGTTTATCGCACTGATTTTGGCGTTTGCAGCGAGTGCATTTGTCTACCCGGATTGGTTGGCGGCAGCGCTCGCGCGAATTTCAGCCACGCTTGTTCCTGTAGTGATGGTCGCGGTTGGTTTGCAGTGGCGTTTGACGTTAAACCCTGAGTATCTATCGCCATTGTTGCTGGGATTATTTTACATTCTGCTAGTTTCACCGGCGCTTGCTTATTTAGGTTTGTGGTTGTTTGGTATCGAAGGTTTGGTTGCCCAAGTGGTGATATTGGAGGCTGCTATGCCGGCGATGATTTCAGCGGGGGTTTTAGCGGTAAGCCATAATTTAGTGCCGCGTTTTTCTTCGTCATTAGTCGGTTACAGTTTGCTGATAGGCTTTGTCAGCGTATGGTTGTGGCGATTGGTGATCTAATAATTTATAAAAGTATTACTTACACAATCTGCTTTGCTCGATCAAAAAGATCGCGCTTTTAAAACATAAAACGCTGCGCGACTTCCTAATATTATTTTTAATTAATTAGAATATTCTGTTCTAACTGCAGTATAGGCGATGCGATATATCGATATATACCAGCTCAAAATAGTGATATTGCGCCGTTCGGTTATTGATATCGACGGGATGTAAGTACTTATTAAAGCAGGATCTTTACTTGGATTTGGCTATCTATTTATCTACTAACGGGGGGGGGGTGTTCCGCCGCATGGGCCTATCGATTTTCTTCCTGAATAAAATAGCTTGCGATTGCAACTTACAATGCCAGCCTGATAAATTCGGCGACTGTTGCTTGTTATTCGGCCTCTGGAGATGTGGTCATGAAGCGAGTCGTAGTTACGGGAATGAGCGTGATATCGCCGTTGGGCGATTCGCTTGCAGGCTTTTATGAAAATTTAATTGCGGGTAAGTCTGGAATAAAGCGGTGGCAGTTTTTTAATGATTCGCGAGTTTATTCCAAGGTGGGAGGCGACTTATCTGACTACGATGCAAAGGCGCGTCTGGCTTCGTTTGAAGGCGTGATTCCCGACGCTAATTTTGCGCGCGCGCGCAAATTAATGCGTGGTGCTCCCTGGTCGACACGCCTTTCAGTGCTGACAAGTATCGATGCATGGCTAAACGCCGGCTTGAGTTTTGATCGCGATATGACCCGGTGTGCAACCTTGTTGGCGGGTCACAACCTGAACGAAAATTATCTCCTGACCAATCATAAAACTTTCATGGAAAGTGAGCCGGATTGGATCGATGCCCAAGCTGCCTTGCTCGATCTTGACACTGATCATGCCTCGTCGATAAGTGAAGTGTTAGGCAGTCGCGGTGCCAGTTATACATTGGGTGGCGCCTGCGCCAGTGCCAATATTGCCTTGCGCAGCGGTATCGATGAGATTCGCTATCATGGCCACGATGTCGCGGTAGTAACGGGCGCCGCATTGGAGTTTTCGCCGATGGGCTTACATGCCATGGCCCTGCTTAACGCGATTACTACCAATAGTTTCAACGATACCCCGGAGTTGGCCAGTCGGCCTTATGACCTGCGACGTGAAGGCTTTGTGCCCTCGCACGGGGCGGGTACTCTGATATTGGAAAATTATGATCACGCCGTAGCGCGCGGTGCAAGAATCTACGGCGAAGTGCTCGGCTGCGTTGCCATGTCTGATGCCAATCACATGCCCAACCCGTCTACCGAAGGTCAAGTTGCCACGGTTAGACGCTTGCTGCAGGAAGCGAATATCGCTCCGGAACAAGTTGATTTTGTCAGTGCTCACGCGACCTCGACACCACAGGGGGATGTCGCGGAGTTACGCGCTATTAAGGAAGTATTCGGCAGCCACGCTAAAAATTTATTCATCAATGCACCCAAGTCCATGTTGGGCCACACCTGTTGGTCGGCGCCAGTTGTCGAGACGATTGCAGCGCTCTTGCAAATGCAACACGGCCGATTGCACCCCTCTATTAATATTGACCAACTTGATCCCGAAGTGGATTTAAATGTGTGCGCGAACAGTTCCGTGCTCCATCAAACGCGAATTTTCCTAAAGAATTCCTTTGGTTTCGGCGGTATCAATTGTTGCGCTCTCTGGCAGAAGCTTGAACGTGTTTAGTCTTCACGGGCAGCTCGCGCTGGTAACGGGAGGAACCCGGGGGATTGGCCTTGCGGCTGGTTTGGCGTTAGCTGCGCAGGGTGCACAGATCGTATTAACGCATCGGTGGGGCAGCGTGCCTCAGGCAGAACTGAATGCGTTATTTGAACAGGCGGGATTACCGCAGCCAGTGCTCATAGAGGCTGATGTAACCAGTCCAGAGGATACGAAATCTTTACTGAACCAGATTCACCAACAGTTTGGTCATTTGGATATTTTTATCAGCAATGTTTGTATAGCCGCCCGAGGCACTGGTTTTGATGCATTGCGTCTGCGGGATTTGCAAAAAAGCCTGGATTACAGTGTTTGGCCAACGCAGCATTATTTACAGGAAATTGCAGCTCTATTCGGTAAGCCCCCGCGCGCTACGGTGTGTATGTCATCTGACGGCCCTGATCACTTTTATCCCGGTTACGATTATGTGGCTGCATCAAAAGCGGCGCTGGAAGCATTGCTCGCGGCAATTGCCCCTAATCTTTGCAAAGCTGGCGGGCGCATTTTTGGTTTGCGCACCAGGCAAGTGGATACTGCGAGTCTAGAGCAAATATTTTCGGCCGAGATACATCAATTACTTACGCAACGATTTGCCTGGTTTCGCGTTAGCTCGCAGGATGTCGGTCATGCAACCGTTGCTTTATGCAGTGGACTTATGGATGGCCTCAACGGTCAAGTGCTCTGCGCCGACAAAGGTTCGTCGTTTTTCGATAATTTTATTGCGACATTACCTTTGCTGCAGGATTTAACGAATTTGCAGGAGTTGCAAGCGTGAGCAGTGCTGCGAATTCCATCTTCCTCGCCGGTACTCTGCTCCCGCCTTTGCAGCTGGTTAAGGCTGCCACCAGCGAAACGCAACTTCTTACAGACTTGAGTTCTGTGCCCGAGGCCTTGTTGGTAGGTTTGCAGAGTGAAGGCATGACCGCCCGGGAAAGTTTGGCTTGCGCTTTTAGTTTGGTAGAGATCATTCAATCCTGTCGCAAAAGCGGCGGCGGTATCCCGCGCTACGCGATCGGATTTTTTCCAAAAACAACGAATGAAGATTTTGCTGCGGTAAATGCAGCGATGGGATCGATCATAGGATATGTAACCTCACATTTTTTGTATGAACCCATAAGTATCAATTTGGTTGCCTATTCCGATACCCCGCTCGGGCATCAACGCGCGGCTGATGTGGCACAAGCCTTAACCTCAGGCTTTCTCGATATAGTGCGTGGACAAACGCTTTGTGTAGGGGATGATTAAGATGAGCGAAGCATTGGGCTGCGATCCGAAAACCAACGATCCGACAACAATGTCTCTCGGTGATTTTTACATGGGGCATGATTCAGATCCGCTTTCGGCCATGCCTGAATTTACCCGGTGGCGCAGCGACGCACCTGACTATCATGCGTTGATGGAGCGCCGCCTGGCGACCATGGTGGGTGCGCGCACTGAGCTCGCCGTTGGTGGTGCTCCTCACAAAGTGCTTAATGTTGCATCGCTTGATTACCTTGGTTTGGCTTCGCATCCTGAGGTTATTGCCGCGCAACAAGAAGCCTTGGCGCAGTGGGGCAATGGTTCAGCTGGCGTGCCCTTAATGTCGGGGATGACATCGGTACATGCGCAATTGCAAGACGAGCTCAGTGCAATGACAGGCAAGCAAGATACTTTATTGTTTACCAGCGGTTTTGCGGCGGCGATTGGCCTGTGTATCGCGCTCTTGCACCGGGGCGACGTGGCGATTCTTGATGAAAAGGCGCATATGTCCTGGATGGATGGCGTGCGTTTATCGGGCGCAAAGCTTGTGACCTTCTCGCATAACGATCCCGCTTCTTTGGACGAGGTATTAACGCGCTTTAATGGCAGTCGGCGCTGCGTGATCATTGATGGTTTGTATTCCATGGATGGTGATTTTGCCCCCCTGACCACACTGCTGGATGTGGCCGACAAACACGGGGTTGGTATCGTTGTCGATGAAGCTCACTCAGTATTTGCCGATGGCGAGGGCGGTGGTGGAACAACAGAGCGACAAGGTGAACAGCAGCGCGTGCGCGTGTTTATGGGTACCTTCTCCAAAGCGCTGAGTATGGTGGGCGGTTTTATTTCAGCGGATAAAGCCTTGATTGATTACCTGCGTTACTACAGCCACCCCTATGTTTTTTCCGGAGCTTTGCCGCCGGCTACTGTAGCGGGCATTTTAAAAGCCGTGCAGCTGATACGAAAAGATTCAGTGCGCCGCAAAAAATTAATTGAAAACGCAAGCTATATGCGGCAATCCCTGCAACGACTTGGGTTAGATATTGGTTACAGCGAAAGCTGGATTATTCCCATTATTTTTGCAAATCGCCGCGATATTTTGTTCGAAAGTGTCCGTCAACTCATGGCTCTCGGGCTCTATGTGGCGCCGGTGGATTATCCCGCCGTGCCAGAGGATCGGGTGCGTATTCGTATTGCGGTCACTGCGGCGCATACACGTGAAGATCTTGATGAGGCAATCTTGCACATTAAAAACGTTGTCGTTGAGCCTATGCGTGCCGCAGGTATTTTAGGGGCGACAAGGCTATGAGTGCCCGCCCTCTCATTTTTATTTTCCCCGGGCAAAGCTCACGCGATCCTTTTATGTTTGAGCGCCTGGCGATAGTTGATCCCCACCTTGCTGCGCAAGCACTCGCCAATGTTGAAGCACAAATCGGTCGCCCATTCGATGCCGCCTTTACAGACAATCTGGAAATTCAACTCGCTGTGTTTGAAGTGACGCAAGCCTGGTTGCAATTGGTGCGCGCGGCCGGTTTGCACGAACAGGCTTCGGCAGGTTTGAGTCTTGGCGAATACTCACATTGTGTTGCTATAGGTGCGCTCCCGGTCGATGCCGCGCGATCCTTGGTCGCGTCACGCGGGCGTTGCTACGATGCCGGACCAGCGGGGGTAATGGCGGCGATGTTTCCTCTCAGCCTGGAAGAATTAGAGGCATTGTGCGCGCAAGTGCGCGAAGCCCTGGGCGATGCGCGTGCGGTCGCGGTCGCTAATATGAATAGCCCCACGCAAAATGTTATCGCGGGAACAGCGGCGGCAGTTGATCGTGTTCTGGCCCTGGCCCTGGATGAATACTTCATCACCGGGCAAATTATTGAGCAGCGTATTCCCATGCATGTGCCGCTGTTTGCACCGGTTGCGGACGCTTTTCGGCCAGCGTTGGAAAGTGCGACCTGGCAAATTCCGGCTGCAGGTTATTGGCCTAATGTCGATGCGAAACCCGTGGCACTAACGCACTCGACCGACATCATTGATTGCCTCGCGCGGCATGTTTGGCAACCGGTAAAGTGGCGCGAAACCATAGACGCGATGGTGGTTCGCTACGGTGACCCGGTGTTTGTGGAAGTTGGTCCATTGCAAATTTTGACGCGCATGCTCAGCCGCAAATGGATTGCTCCGCAACGCGTATTCGCGGTTGATGTTTCATCCGGCGCTAAAGATCAGGCAGTGACATTTAGCCAGCGGATGGAGGAAATACGTTATGCGCTCGCTCACTGAACAGCAGATAAAAATGGCGCGCCGCGCGCCCTTGTTTGATCCGGACAGCCTATCCGAAAAAGTGAACTACTCGAGCGATCTGATTGAACGGTTGTTACCACATAGAGGTAACTTCCTGTTAGTAGAGCAAATCCTTGCGCATGACCAGCAGGCAGGGCGCCTGGTCGGGCGGCGGACGTTAGCGGCGGATGATCCTATGTTCAGCGGACACTTTCCTGGGGCGCCAGTGTATCCGGGGGTACTACTCGTGGAAATGACCGGCCAACATGCGCTGTGTTTCGCCGGGCTGCAACAGTTGGAAAAAGCGAGCGGGATCGACGCAATCACCCCGGCGCCCGTGCGACTTATTCGAATTCACGATGCGAGTTTTATCAACGAAGCCAAGCCCGGTGATGAACTTACTATCTTGACGCAAGTGTTTGATGACGATGGTTGGACCTTTAAGGCGCTCGGGCAGGTTTATCGGCAAGAGACATTAATTTCAGTTTCTTTATTTGAAGTAATGATTGGTGGTTAATGCAATGAAATCTCCTCGCACAGTTTTTATTTCCGGCGGCTCGCGCGGCATTGGTCAGGCAGTAGTGCTGGAATCGATCAGGCAAGGGTGGCAGGTTGCGTTTAGCTACGTCAGCAACTCCCAAGCTGCCGACGACACAATAGCGCTTGCCAGGGAAATTAACCCTGATGCGGTGATACGCGCGTGGGCGTTGGATGTGCGCGACTCCAAAGCCGTGGATACAGTAGCGGATGAAGTGCTTGATCACTTCAATGGCATTGATGCGGTAGTGCCGAACGCCGGAGTGAGTTTGAATGGCTTGGCCTATTCACTCACGGATGCCGATTGGAGCCGGGTAATAGATACCAATTTGTCCGGCGCTTTTTATGTTTGCCGGGCGTTTTTGCCCGAACTGGTCGCCAATCGTTGGGGGCGCATTTTATTCGTTTCATCGATTATTGCCGGCGGTGCGACCGGGCAGGTGGCATATGCAGCCAGCAAAGCGGGGCTTATCGGCATGGCGACTGCACTGGCAAAAGAATACGGCGCTAAAGGCATTACCACCAATGTGGTCGCACCCGCTTATTTTGCTACCGATATGACGCGCGACACCATGAGTGAAGGTCTGGTTGATTACGCGAATAAATTTTGCCCATTGCGACGCTTGGGTAAATTGGAGGAATTGGCGCAGACGATGTTGTTCCTGTTAAGTGATGCTGCGGGTTACATCAACGGCGAGACGGTAAAAGTCTCCGGCGGCTTGGATTGGGCACCCTGATGGGCAGGATCGGAATTGAAAAAATGCGCGTCTATCCCTGCAGTATGGCGATGGATATGCACAGCCTGGTGGAAGCGCGCGGTGGTAATGTCGCGGAAGTCTGTGGCGACATGATGATAACCGAGCGCTCGGTTAATCCGCCCTGGGAAGACCCGGTGACCATGGCAGTGAATGCTGCGCGCGATTTATTGAACGATGAAGACAGGCGCTCCGTTAAATTATTGTTGGTTGCGTCAGAGAGTGCGCCCGATCAGGAGAAGGCGCTTTCAACCTGGGTTCAACGCTATTTAGATTTGCCGGACGACTGTCGTAACCTTGAAGTGAAACATGCCTGCTATGGCGGCTCCGGTGCACTCAATCTCGCCCTCGCCTGGTTGCATGCCGAAGCGGAAGAGGGCGATAAGGCGTTGGTAATTTGCACTGATCAAAGTCGCGCCCATTTTAATCGCCCTTACGAATTTGTGATGGGTGCTGGCGCGGTAGCGATGTTGCTATCAAGAGACGCGGATTTTTTTCATATAGATCGCGGGTTGTCAGGGCTTTTTACGCACGAAGTATCGGATTTAATTAGACCAACCTCACGCGTCGAAGCGGGTCATAGTGAGACCAGTTTACTGTCCTACATAGATGCGGTTGATACAGCTTTTAAACGCTATTGCGAAAAAGTCGACGCCAAGCGTGGCATTGCACTGGCAAATTTACAGGCCATACAATCATGGTTTCCCCGGCAAATTTATCACGCACCGTTTGGCGGAATAACCCGCCGGGCGCATCGGACAGTGATGCGCAGCTTGCCAGATTTCAATGCCAAAATCGTAGCCAAAGATTATGAAGAGCGTGTCTTGCCATCGCTTGGTTTTAATCGACGAATGGGCGGCACCTATGCCGGCAGCGTATTTATCTCTTTGCTCACTCTGGCGGGAGAAATCTCTTCAAATGGCGATGATTTCCCGAGTGAAAATCGGGTAGGCATTTACTCCTACGGTTCAGGATCAACGGGCGAATTTTACAGCGGCTGTTTTGGTAAGAGCGCGAGGCGAATTGCGCAGCAAGCTAATTTGCATGGCCTGCTGGATGCCCGGCTTAATTTAACCTTGGCAGAATATGAAGCGGCTGAGGGCGCGCGCCTCGACCATATTGATAAGGGCGATTTTGAAGTGAATTTGTCGGGCTTTCGCAATTGGTATACGACTGCGTATAAGGGGCAAAAAAAATTGTGTTTCCGCGGCGCGATCGAACATATTCGCCTGTACGAATGGAGCTGACCGTGGAAAAAATTACCATAGCCAATGATCAGGATAATGCTGGCGACGACGCGCAAAGCAGCGAAAAAAAACCTGGCCTCGATAAAAAAACCGGGACTGTTTTTATTGAGGTACCGGCCACTTTACGTTTGCCGGAAATTACGCTGTTAAGCGATAAAATTGGCTCGTTGCGTCCGGGTGATGTTGCGGTCTTGCGCGGATCTGCGGAAACTTTTTGCGCGGGCATGGATTTAAATCTGGCTGCCCATCAAGACGCGTCACTGTTGCAATCAGGGCTGCGAGCTTATGCCGATTTATTGCTCACGGTGCGCACCTGTCCTTGTGTGGTAATCGCGCTAGTTGAGGGCGGAGCTTTTGGTGGCGGCGTCGGACTAGCCGCGGCCTGCGATCTTGTCCTCGCAAGTTCGCAAGCGCGATTTGGTTTGCCTGAAGCGCTCCACAGTTTTTATCCGGCGATTGTATTCGCAGTATTACAGGAGCGACTGGCTCCCCAAAAAGCACGCCGGTTAGCACTTCTTTGCGAAAGTATTGATGCAGCCGAGGCCAAGCAGTTGGGTTTGGTTGATTTGTGGTGCGAGGAATCAATGGTTAACCCAGTGCTGCAACGTCACATCCGCAAACTGCAGCGCGCCGCGCCACTGGGTGTGGCGGCCATAAAACGCCATCCGGCGCATGTGCAAGCGCTGCGTGCTGCGCTTGAAGAAGCAACACAAGTATCGCTGAACGCGATGCTCGTGCCAGAAGTATCCGATGCATTAGCGGCACTGGCATCGCCATACATCACACCAGCGCGAGAGACTGAAGCATGAAGTGGGATGAAGTGGCGCATACGCCAATCCTGAATCCAGATTACGTGGCGTTGAAGCCTCTGGAGGATGGCATTGTCGAAATGGCGATGTGTGACAGCGCGGGGAAAAATGGTATGTCACCGGCTTTTGCCTCGGCATTTTTAGCAGCAGTCGATACGCTCAGCCAGGATCAAAATTGCAGTGTGGTTTTACTTACTGGACTGCCGGAATATTTTTCAACGGGCGCAACCAAAGAAGCTTTGCAAGATATAGCGGCCGGAAAATTGGCGCCTACCGAATTAATATTAGGTCGTCGTCTGATGGGCTTACCTATGCCGGTTATTGCAGTGGCCGAGGGGCACGCCATAGGGGGCGGCTTTGCGTTACTGCTGTCCTGTGATTTAACGGTAATAGCCGAAGAAAGTCGCTACGGAGCCAATTTTATGGCAATGGGTTTTACCCCGGGAATGGGCACTACAACGCTATTGGAATATACGTTCGGCCCCGCTATAGCGCACGAAATGCTTTACACCGCTGATCTCTGGCGTGGCAAGCGTTACGCTAAAACGAGTGGAATCAACGCAGTGTTGCCGAGGCATGAAGTGCGCCAGCATGCGCTGGTTTTAGCACGCGCAATCTCTGAAAAATCGCGCGCGAATTTATGTCGTTTGAAGCGGGTGTTGTCCCTGCCAAAACGACAAGCCTATGAAGCGGCAATCACTCAGGAATCGTTAATGCACGAAATCAGTTTTAACAATCTCGACATCTCACAGTGGGGCACACCATGATTGATCAGTCCGGAAAAGTGGTATTGGTAACCGGAGGCACCATGGGCATCGGTCTCGCGTGCGCCTTGGCGTACGCCAAATACGGCGCCGACACGATTCTCACCTATCGCTGGGGCACTGCGGATATGGAGCAGGTGCGGGCAAAATTTGCCGCTATAGGCGCGCCGGAACCAATGCTGATTGAAGCTGATGTTATCAATGATGGCGACACCGAATTATTGCTTAATGCAGTGGCAGAAAAATTTAACAAGATAGATGTGTTTATTTCCAATGTTGCCTTTGCGCAACGCACGAGTGGACTTGACGAATACAACAAGCGGTCGCTGTTTCGCAGCCTGGATTATTCAGCCTGGCCACTGTGGAATTACACCGATTTGATCCACAAAAAATTCGGTGCTTACCCCGCCTATATTTTCGGGTTATCCAGTGATGGGCCCGACAGTTTTTTTATGAACTATGACTTTGTCGCAGTCTCCAAGGCGGTGCTGGAAACCATGTGTCGTTACATGAATTTTCGCCTGCTTGAGGAAGGTTCACGCGTGAATGTAGTGCGCTCCCGCCTGGTGCGCACCGAATCATTTGATGCGACGTTTGGCAAAGACTTTCATGAGTACCTGGAGGCTCTGGGTGGTTTTGAAGATTGCTACACCACACCAGAAGAAATTGGCAATGTAGTGTTTGCATTGGGTAGTGGCTTGTGTGATGCCATTGGTGGTCAGGTTATTATGGTAGATAGAGGTTTTCAATTTTTTGATAACTTGATGGGAATTGCTGAACGCGCTCGTGCCAAAGGCAAAATCATCTGGAATGAGGAGAAAAAGCATGGCGAATGACGATATTTTTGCAGTAATAAAAAAACACCTTATCGATATCTGCCCGGATATTGACGAGGAAAAAGTTACTCCCAATGTTTCAATGAAAGACTTGGGCGCAAGTAGTCTGGATATGGTGGAAGTGGTGTCGTGCAGTATGCGTGAGTTAGGCGTGCGCGTTCCGCGGCAAGAGCTTTCCAGCATCAAAGATATTCAAGGGTTAGCTGATCTGCTGCAGACGGCCATTGTCGCTAAAGGCTAGGCAAATGAACACCTTGCCTGACCTTGGTCTGAGTAAAGCAGGGCGCCTCAAACTCCATGCCGAGCTGCGCGAGTTAAAACGGATTTCGCCTTGGCCTGGCGCCTTGCATTTGCTTATACGCTTACCGCTGCAGGGTTTGCTGTGGTGGTGGGCATGCCAAGCTTGGGTGGCTCAGGAATACGGAATTTTTATTCTTGCCACGGTTATTGCAGGGCTGAGCTTTGCGAGCTTGATTTCGCTTAGCCACGATGCGTTGCACCACAGGTTGACGGGCCTTTCATGGTTGGATGAATTTGTTGGACGCTTGATCAGTTGGCCGATTGCCTGGCCGATTGGTGCATACAAATACGTGCATCTTATGCATCACCAACAGAGTGGCAGCGATCTTGATGATCCGGAACGCGTCTCACCACTCGCAGCAGATTGGGCGCGTTCTCCCTGGCATCGCGCACGCTTGCGTAATCAATTGTGGTTGGCGATGTTTATTACCGGTGCAGCGGGCCTTGCTCACAACATCCTGGTGGCGGTTTTTAAACGTTGGCAAATACCCGCGTTGCGGCGTGCATTTATTGTTGATTTATTCGGTATTGTCACAGTCATCGCATTGATGGGCACAGGTGCTTTTTGGGGGCAGGGCTGGCAGGGGTTGCTTGGCTTTTTAATTGCCTGGTTTATTCACGAGCGCTTGGTCGGTGTGTTGCATCAGTTTCGCAACCATATGGAGCATTATGGTTTGTGGGGTTCACTGGCATCAACGCTTGATACTCAATACATAAGCGCGCGCACGATCAAAACCAATCTGATTGGACGCCTGTTTTTCAATGGCCTCAATCGGCACGCGGAGCATCACTTCGCCCCGGCTATTCCATTTTATAAATTGGAATCTGCGCATGTTTTAATTGCGCGAGCTTATGAGCAAGAAGGTTTTGCGAATGTCGAGATAAACGGCTACATGACTGCGTTGCGCGACGTACTGGTATTGATGCGCAAACAGTATTGCGCCGATGCATCACCTGCAGTGCGACTGCGAAAAAACGCAACTTAGTTTTTCACAATCTGGATTTGATATGCATTTATTCCTAACTGGTGCAACTGGCAGTGTTGGCCTCGAAGTATTGCGGTGTCTGCGCAACGATAGTCGAGTCGAGCGTGTTACCTGTTTAATCAGGGGCACTGCGACACAATCTGCCGCCGAGCGTTGGAATACATTCGTCGCTCGCCACAATCTATACAATGATCAGGCATCGCTTGGACCCTTATTTGATTTTGTCGAAGGCGACTTGTTAGCGCCCCGGTTTTCTATCGCGGCAGAAATACTACAACCGATTGCCGCAACGGTAACTCATATACTGCACTCGGCAGCGCACATACGATTTGATGCCCTCTATGAAGATGCCTATGCAATCAACGTCGGTGGTACCCAGCGCATCATTGAGTTCGCGCAAAGCTGTCCAGCCTTACAAACTGTTGGGCATGTTTCTACGCTCTACGTGGTTGGCACTCGACAAGGAAAGTTGCCAGAAAATGCAGAGCCCTCGGGCGAATTTAATAATGCCTATGAACAAACAAAATACGAAGCGGAGCAATTGGTGTTGGCTTCTGGTTTGCCTGTGGATGTTTATCGATTGGCGTTGTTGCAGGGTCGCGCCGAAGATGGTTATGTTCACCATTTTTTAGAAAGCCATATGCTTATGGATGCCTTTTGTCGCGGCGCTTGTACAAGTTTACCCGGCTCGCCAGACGGACAACTGGATATGCTGCCTACCGATTACACCGCTATAGTTTTGGTTAAATTACTAATAGAACATCCTGCTGAGGCCAGGGTCTGGAGTATTGCAGCGGGCGATAATGCTCCCTCAATCGGTGAGCTGTGTGAATTTATCCGTTACTGCATGCTCGCCAATGGAAAGCAGCCACCGCAGCAGCCCCGTTATATTGATAAACTGACGCTTGAAAAAATTCTTGCAAGCGATAACCCCATTGAAGAGGGTTTGAGTCCGGGTGCTTGTGCCATTCTGGAAATTGTTGGCAGCTACCTGTTGCGGCCAAAAATTTACACATCGAGTGTCATTCCCGGTTTTTCTCCCCCGCCAAAACCCGAGGCATGGTTGCCGCAGATTTTGAATTATTGTTTGCGCACCGGCTGGGGCAGGCGGGCGGGTTAAACAACAGTTCAGAATTTGGGTCATAACGAAGCTGTCCCTCTGTTAACCACGTTTCAATCACTCCATGTCAAATATTGCCGTTGTTTATCTGTTGGTTAGTGTTCTTATTTAACCGACCAGGTAGCGGCGGTGCTTGTGCAAATTTCATCTACACTTGGTGCTATGGGCATGGTCGCCGTTAGTTTGCATGGTTTTGGGTATGTCGCATGAAAAGTCATTAATGATGGGTAGTAAAGAGTCTGTGTGGAATCCATTGCAGGTGGGCGTCTATGCTGATTACCTTGCCTTGTTATCCCGGACTAATCCGGTTGTCGTAGCCGATGACATTTTTGCTTTGGACGGTGAGTTATTACTCCCCCAATCTACTTTGCTTGATCAAAAAAGTATCTCGCTTTTAAAGAATAAAATGCTCGCCAGGCCTCTCGCTAATTCCATCCATATTCAACAACTTATTAGTGCTGAAGATTTATTGCAGCACCTGCTCGACATTATCCGCTCTACCGAATATTTTCAGTCCCTGGCTGAGCGTAAGCATCCTTTAAGTTCACTTGAACCCGTTTGTGCGCTTCTGTCGAGCTTGCCTTTAGTGCAACAATTTTTGACGGTGATGGCAGCGCAAATGAATGATTTATACCAGCGAACTCTTAGCGTGAGCCTCTGGTCGCTGTATATTGCACAAGAAATGCGCTTGCCTGCACAAGAAGCTCGCGAGATTTTTTGGGCGGCGATTACGCATGATGTAGGCATGCTGCATCTTGATCCGCAGATCCTTAATAAAACCAATGAATTGACCGCTGATGATTGGCTTCATATACAAAGCCATGTTGATATATCCAGTAAAATTTTGTCTGATGTTCCCGGTTTATCATCGGTAATAGTTATAGCGGTGAGTGAGCATCATGAGCGCTGTGATGGTACGGGCTATCCTTTGGCAAAAGTGGAAAGTGAACTCTCCATTCCCGGTCAAATTCTCGCGGTTGCCGATGCGATAGTCGGTATTTATTTTCATCGTTTTAAAGCACAAGGGCGTCGCTGGCGCGAAGTCATTCCCGTGTTGGAAATGAACCGTGCTGCTTATTTATATCGCAGCTGTGACATAGTGGCTGCTATGATTTTACGCAGCGAGCTTCCGCTTGCGAATGTTGTTGACGGAAGCGGTGTGCCTGAATTTGCTGAGCGCATGTTGCAGCAAAATGTGCATTTACAGAATTGGTTTGCACATTTACGAGATTGTTTAACATCGGTAGGTTATACGCATGGTGATCGTAAATTACATGCACTCCAAAACGTGATGCTGCATGTGGCTACAACGTTTAAAGGGAGTATGTTATTTAAAGACGATTTGCGTGAGTCGCTTGAATCCATGGCAGGCGAGCAGGGCGTTGAAATGAATAAAGTAATTGCAGATGCATCCTTATTACAGCAGGAAATGGCCTTTCACTTGCAGCGGTTGAGCCGAATGATGCAAATGTATATTTCCTCGGGAGAGGGTAAAGATCCAAAAATTACCCGGCGTTTACAGGAAGGTTTTGCAAAAATTAGCGGACTTATTAATTAAATTAACGGCGGGCATTACAATACACCGCCGCATTCCTGATTTTCTAGTACGCTTGCTTTCTAATTCAGCTACTGCTGGTGCCAAAACGGTTGGCCAATTGTTGGTGTGCTAGGGCTGGCAGTTTGGCGCTTTTGCATGAGCCCCGCTTTATAGGCTTTTCTCCCGGCATCAATTGCATCACCAAAAGCTTCTGCCATCATGGGTGGATTCAGCGCCTTGGCTACAGCAGTGTTTAATAAAATCCCGTCAAAACCCATTTCCATCGCTTCTGCTGCTTGCGATGGGGCGCCTAGCCCTGCATCGATAATCATCGGCACATCTTTAATGCGCTCGCGCAGTGTACGCAAGCTGTAGCGATTTAATAAACCTTGGCCGGTACCGATGGGTGCGCCCCAAGGCATGAGCACTTCGCAGCCAACGTCCAGCAAACGTTTGCACAGGATTAAATCATCGGTGCAATAAGGTAATACTTTAAAACCCTTTTTGATCAGGATTTCCGATGCTTCAACCAAACCAAACGGGTCGGGTTGTAAATTGTAATCATCACCAACGACTTCCAGTTTGATCCAATCGGTATTAAAAATTTCGCGCGACATCTCTGCAAGTGTCACCGCTTCTTTCACTGATTTACAGCCCGCCGTATTGGGTAGCAAGCGGCAACCGCTTTCCTGGATATATTGCCAAATCGCATCGCCATCGCGATTTGCCGGATTTTGGCGGCGCAGGCCGAGGGTAACGATTTCACAGCGCGATTGAATAATGGCATCGCGCATTAATTGCGGCGATGCGTAAAGCGCAGTGCCTAATAAAAATCGGCTGGAAAAAGTTTCGCCGTAGAGAGTGAAATCTTTTTCGGGTTCGTTGTAACTCATATCAACCTCCACCCACCGGTTTGACGATATCAATTTGGTCGCCATTCAATAATTCGCGCTCGGTATAAGTCGAGCGGGGTACAAATTTGCCATTGATGGCTACGGCGATTTTGCTTTCACCATAGCCCCATTGTTGCAAGGCATCGCTGAGTAATAGGTTATCTGTCAGCGATTTTTTTTCGTTGTTTACACTCAGTTCAATGGACATAAGCTCGTGCTTTTTAGTGATGATTTAGCATTGCAGAAAAAATGGGTTCGGGTTTTTTGAAGATATGTGCCAGCACATTTTCAACCACCGCCGGCGCTAATAAATAGCCGTGGCGGAATAATCCATTGGCGGTAATCAATCCATCGCCGATAGTCACTTTTGGTAAGTTATCCATAAATGCCGGGCGTAGATTGGTATCCATTTCGATAATACGCGCTTCAGCAAATGCGGGCGATAGCGTGTAAAGCGCGCTACTTAATTCCAGATTGGATTGGATCGTCACTGGCGAGCGATCTTCGCTTTCGATTTGGGTCGCGCCGATAATAAAACGGTGATTGGGTTTGGGTACGACGTACAGCTGATAGCGCGGATGCATCAAGCGCACCGGGCGCTGTAAATAGATTTCTTTGGTTTCCACATGCAATGTTTCACCGCGCACACCACGTAAATTGCGCAGCTGTTTTTTTGCGCCCAACCCGCGGCAGTCAATCACCAAATCAAAATGTTCTTCACCGTTTTCGGTGACGATTTTTCCGGGAAATACTTCAACAGGTGTGAATTCGCGAATCGTTGTGCCGGATTTCAATAATTCATCGCCAATCAAACGCAAAAACTCGCGATTATTGACATGACCTTCTTCGTTCAAAAAAAGTCCGCTATGAAAGTTGGAATGCAAATCGGGTTCGAGCTGGTGAATCTCATGTTGGTTAACCTTTTGGTAACCTTTGCAGCCGGGCAGTATAAATCCAAGTTCGCGCTCAAATTGTTCGAGTTCACTCGTATCTTGCTGATGCGCAACGACGAGGCTGCCGTTATTAAAAAACAGCGGCGTTTCAGTGGCAGGTAATTGTGCAAACCATGTGGGCCATTGTTGCAGGGCAAAAATGCCCATCCGATAGACACCTTCATCGGATACAACCGCTTCGCTTAACGGGGCAACCATGCCAGCTGCAGTAAAAGCCGCAGCGCGAATGGTTTGTGGTGCGTCAGGTGTAAAGCTGCCTGATTCAAAAAGCGTGATATTGATTTCGGTGCGCTGCAATTGCCATGCGAGCAAGCGCCCGAGCAAACCGGCACCGGCGATGGCAATTGTTTGTGGGAGCTTGTGGTTGGTCACATTGCCTCGGGATTTTGAGGCGGAGGGCAGGGAATAGCCGTAGCTATAAGCACCTTGTTCCCTCCGCAGGTATTAGCCTGTTCAGGTTCTACGGATTGGGCCGAACCCATCTCAGCCTTCGTGCAGACAATGTCCACCAAGGCGCTCCGACAAGAAAGTGGCCAATATACTGGCCGCTTATTCAGTTCGCAATCTATCTAACGTTTTTCAATAAGCGAGTTCAACAGTCGGATCAAGTGCGTTTTAACAACCGAACCCGGCGCCGTCTATTTGGTAATTGATTCCACCCGGCATACAAATTCGCCCTGGGCAACGCGCGCATTGACCGCCGTCCCCGGCATCACCTGATCACTGCGGGTAATGACTTTCTGTGTTGCTATATCGGTAACCAAGGCATAACCGCGATCAAGTGTATTGAGCGGGCTCAGGGTATTGAGCATCCGCGCTGCTTCACCAAGTGCTTGTTGTTTGCGCTCAATCAGCCGGTATTGCGCATTTTGCAGGCGTTGGTGATGCGCGGCAACGCGCTCCTTGAGTTGTTGCAATCGTACTTGCGGATGATGTGCCTGCTGGCGGATCTCCAATTGCCGGATACGGTTTTTAAAATCGTTCAGCAGGTGTTTGATGTGGTTTTTCAGGCGCAGTTCAAGATTATCCAGCCGCTGCGATTGCTGTTCCAATCGCTCGCGCGGATGACGTAAACGCTGACGCAAATTGTGTAAGTGTTTCTGCCATTGTTGGAGCCGACGCAGCATTGCTTCTTCAAGCAGTACTTCAAAACCAATAAATTTATCCAGCCAGTCATCGGCATCGGGTACCAGAAGTTCAGCCGCAGCGGAAGGTGTGGGCGCGCGCAGGTCGGCGACAAAATCGGCGATGGTGAAATCCACTTCGTGACCTACGGCGCTGACGATGGGTAATTCGCTGTTAAAGATCGCGCGGGCAACTATCTCTTCGTTAAATGACCAGAGGTCTTCCATCGAACCGCCGCCGCGAGTTAGCAGTAAGACATCAAACAAACCGGCGCGGTTGGCAAGATCAATGGCTTTCACGATCTGCAGCGCTGACTCTTTGCCTTGTACGGCGACAGGAACCACCGTTACGGGAATGCCGGGGAAGCGGCGTTCCAAAACGCTTAATACATCGTGAATCGCTGCGCCTGTGGGGGAGGTGATCACGCCGATATGCTTAGGGAGACTGGGTAGTTCTTTTTTGTGTGCCTCGTTAAACAATCCCTCTTGGGAGAGTTTGTGTTTGAGTTCATCAAACGCACGCTGCAGGGCACCGCTACCGGCTTCTTCCATGTGTTCGGCGATAATTTGATAATCGCCGCGCCCTTCGTAAAGGCTAACGCGAGCCCGTAATAAGACGTGTTGCCCCTGTTGCGGCTTGAACCGAACCAGCATATTGCGGTTGCGGAACATGCAGCAGCGTACCTGCGCCTGGTCGTCTTTGAGGGTGAAATACCAGTGGCCGGAGGAGGGGATGGATACGTTGGAAAGCTCGCCTTCCACCCATAACAACGGCAGATGCGTCTCCAATAGTTGCCGCGCCTGGCGATTAAGCTGGCTGACACTGAAGATTTCACGCTCGGGGGTTTTGCTAAACAGATCGGTAGTCATGGGTGCATTCTAGGGGATGATGGCCCGAGGGTATAGCCTCAGCTTTGCCCTTAAACACTAGATATTGTGGTTTTTGGTTTACCCGAGACGCCCAAGTCGCTATAATTTCGCGTTTATTTTTCCCCTGCTTTGAGGTTGGTTGGTATGTTGCGGATTGCTGAAGAAGCCCTCACGTTTGACGATGTTCTGCTGGTGCCCGGTTATTCCGATGTGACCCCCAAAGACGTGTCCCTGAAAACCCAGTTGACGCGCAAAATTCAATTGAATATCCCGCTGATCTCCGCCGCCATGGACACCGTTACTGAAGCGCGTCTGGCGATTGCTATCGCACAAGAAGGCGGTATCGGCATCATCCACAAAAGCATGACCATCGAGCAGCAAGCTGCCGAAGTGCGTGCGGTGAAAAAATTCGAAGCCGGTGTGGTGAAAGATCCTATTACTATCGACTCAAGCGCTACCATCCGCGATTTGATCGCGCTGACTCGCAAAAACAATATTTCCGGCGTACCGGTGCTGAGCAATGGCGATTTGGTCGGTATTGTGACTGGCCGCGACGTGCGCTTTGAAACTAATCTGGACGCCAGCGTTTCCAGCATCATGACGCCGAAAGAGCAGTTGGTTACTGTTAAAGAAGGTTTTACCGCTGAAGAAGTACGCAATCTTCTGCACAAACACCGTATCGAAAAGGTATTGGTTGTTAACGATGCATTCGAACTGACCGGTTTGATTACCGTTAAAGACATGAACAAAGCTGAAAAATACCCTACTGCTTGCAAAGACCCCGAGGGTCGTTTGCGTGTTGGTGCGAGTGTTGGTACCAGCCGCGATACCGATGCCCGCGTTGATGCCTTGGTTGAAGCCGGTGTGGATGTGTTGGTGGTAGATACCGCCCATGGCCATTCCAAAAATGTATTGGATCGCGTGCGTGCGATCAAAACCAAATATCCCGAGGTGCAAGTAATCGGCGGCAATATCGCCACTGGTGCTGCGGCGCTTGCGTTGGTTGAGGCCGGTGCAGATGCGGTAAAAGTTGGTATCGGCCCAGGCTCAATTTGTACAACCCGTATCGTCAGTGGTGTCGGTGTTCCGCAAATTTCTGCTATCGCCAACGTGGTTGCTGCACTGAAAGGTACCGGCGTACCGGCTATCGCAGATGGTGGTATCCGCTACTCTGGCGATATCGCTAAAGCAATTGTTGCTGGTGCTCACGCCGTAATGATGGGCTCCATGTTTGCCGGTACTGAAGAGGCACCGGGCGAAGTTGAATTGTTCCAAGGCCGTACTTATAAAGCTTATCGCGGTATGGGTTCATTGGGTGCGATGGCGCAAACCTCTGGTTCAAGCGACCGTTATTTTCAAGATGCCAGTCAAGGTGCAGAGAAACTTGTACCCGAAGGTATTGAAGGCCGCGTGCCATACAAAGGTTCATTGACCGCCATCGTGCATCAAATGATGGGCGGTGTGCGTTCGGCAATGGGCTACACCGGTTGTCCGGATCTGGAAGCCATGCGTACCAAGCCTGAATTTGTCCGTGTAACCTCTGCCGGTATGGGCGAAAGCCATGTGCATGATGTGCAGATCACCAAAGAAGCGCCCAACTATCCTATAGGTGGCGGGCGTTAATCACCGGGTGGTGCAGCGCTAACAAAAAACTCGGGTAATGCCCGAGTTTTTCGTTTAAACAGAATTCATTTTTCGTTTTTTCTTTTTGTTATTTTTTATTCTACTTTTTGAGCAGGAACCAGCATGTCTCACGATATTCACGCACAGCGAATCCTTATTCTCGATTTCGGTTCGCAGTACACCCAATTGATTGCGCGCCGCGTGCGCGAGATTGGTGTCTTCTCTGAAATCCGCGCTTGGGATATGAGCGACGAAGAAATTCGCGCATACAATCCTAAAGGAATTATTTTGGCAGGCGGTCCTGAATCAGTTCATGAGGCCAACTCACCCCGCGCGCCGCAAGCGGTATTTGATTTGGGTGTTCCTGTTTTTGGTATTTGCTATGGCATGCAAACCATGGCCGAGCAAATGGGCGGCGCGGTTGAAGGTTCAAACATTCGTGAATTTGGTTATGCGCAAATTAAAGTATTGGGTGAAAGCGCAATCTTTAAGGATATTAAAGATCACGTTGACCACGATGGCAGTGCCCTGTTGGATGTGTGGATGAGTCACGGCGATAAAGTGACCAAAATGCCAGCGGGTTTTGAAATCCTCGCATCAACTCCATCATGCCCGATCGCGGGCATGTATGACGAAGCTAAAAAATTCTACGGCGTACAATTCCATCCGGAAGTGACCCACACTCTGCAAGGTCAGCGTATTTACGAACATTTTATTTTAAACATCTGTGGCTGCGAGCCACTGTGGACGCCAGCGAATATCGTTGAAGATGCAATTCAAAAAGTGCGTGACCAAGTTGGTACCGACAAAGTGTTGCTCGGTCTTTCGGGTGGTGTGGATTCATCTGTAGTTGCTGCTCTGCTGCACAAGGCAATTGGTTCACAGCTCACTTGCGTGTTTGTCGATAACGGGTTGCTGCGCAAAAATGAAGGCGATCAGGTAATGGATATGTTCGCCAAAAATATGGGCGTAACGGTCATCCGTGCTGATGCGCAAGATCAATTTTTAAATAAATTGAAAGGCGAAAATGATCCCGAGAAAAAACGTAAATTGATCGGTGGCACTTTTATCGATGTGTTTGATGCAGAAGCGACTAAGCTCAAAGATGTTAAGTGGTTGGCGCAAGGCACGATTTATCCTGATGTGATTGAATCTGCCGCTGCCAAAACTGGCAAGGCGCACGTGATTAAATCGCATCATAACGTTGGCGGTTTGCCAGACGATATGGCGTTCAAGTTGGTTGAACCACTGCGCGAATTGTTTAAAGACGAAGTGCGCAAAATCGGTTTGGAATTGGGTTTACCGTACGATATGGTCTATCGCCATCCGTTCCCGGGCCCGGGTTTGGGTGTGCGCATTCTTGGTGAAGTGAAAAAAGAATATGCCGATATTTTGCGTGAAGCCGACGCTATCTTTTTGGAAGAGTTACATGCCTCGGGCTGGTATCACAAAACCTCACAAGCGTTTGCTGTGTTCCTGCCGGTTAAATCGGTTGGTGTAGTGGGGGATGGTCGTCGTTACGAGTGGGTGATTTCATTGCGCGCCGTTGAAACCATAGACTTTATGACTGCACGTTGGGCGCATTTACCTTACGATTTGTTAGAAAAAGTGTCTGGCCGGATTATCAATGAAATCTCCGGTGTGTCGCGCGTCTGCTACGATGTGTCAAGCAAACCGCCCGCAACGATCGAATGGGAATAAGTTTTATAGGATTTTTTAGTGGTACAGGGATGTGCGTGTTTGTTTATGGTTGTGAGTTATTCTCTAATAAGGCAACAAATACAACGAGACGCCGATAATATGCGCCACACGTCTGGAATCAACCTTCAAGATCGAATCAGCAGTATTTTATCCACGTTGCTTTTTGTTCTCTCTTTCTTTTTTGTATTTTCTGTCTCTGCACAAACAGAACCCTCTTCTGCTGCAGCCCCGCTTGTTAGCAGCCTTCCTGCTGTTATCGATAATACTCAAGCTTCATCGATTGGTGCTGTGCCGGTTTCTGCAGTTGAGGTTTCTTCTGCATCAGCTTCATCAGTTGCCTCTGCGTTATCAAGCGAGGTTTCGTCAGCACATTTTTCTTCTTCTGTTAGTGATTTGGCTGTAGCTACTTCATCATTTAGCTCATCACTGGATGTCGACTTACCAAACACGGTTGTTGGCGGTGCTATAGCAGTGGCGCGGGTTGAGCCGCTATCACTCTCCAAATTTATTTTGGATACAGAAGTGAAGCCTGGCACCGCTGTACGCTTGACGTGGAATTCTGAAACAGCCGTAGGTGGCTTTAGTGAGGAGACCCCCATTATTGTTGTCAACGGTTCGACGCCGGGTAAAACGCTTTGTTTGACCGGAGCAGTTCATGGCGATGAATTAAATGGAATTGAAATGGTTCGCCGAGTCGTTTTTGATATAGACCCAACCAAGTTGACGGGCACCATTATCGGCGTGCCGGTAGCCAATATTATGGGCTTCCGCCGCAATTCGCGTTATTTGCCGGATCGCCGCGATTGGAACCGCTATTTTCCCGGTAATACTCATGGCAGTTCAGCATCGCGTTTGGCGCATTCATTTTTTACCAAAATAATTATGCATTGCGACTCGCTGGTGGATTTGCATACCGGCTCATTTCATCGCACTAATTTGCCACAATTGCGTGCGGATTTGGCAGATGAAAATGTCGCGCGGCTTGCACAAAATTTTGGTGTAATTGCTGTGCTTAACGGTCGCGGTAATCCAAATTCTTTGCGCGCTGCCGCCGTGCGCGCCGGTATTCCTGCCGTAACGCTTGAGGCGGGTGAACCAATGGCGATGCAGCGCGAAGTAGTAGAAGAGGGCGTCAGGGCGATTAATACTTTGCTTGCAAAAACAGGCATGTACGGTAAACAACAACGGTGGACTCGCATCGCTCCCGTTTATTATCGCTCAGCTTGGGTGCGCGCCAATCAAAGCGGAATTTTATTTAGCAAAGCTACGCTCGGGCAACGTGTTAAAGAAGAGGATGTTCTAGGCACAGTAACTGACCCGATCACCAACGCGCGCACCACGATTAAATCCCCTTATAACGGTCGCATTATCGGCATGGCATTGGATCAAGTGGTGCTGCCTGGATTTGCTGCCTACCACATCGGCATCCAAACACCGGAAGCGATATTGATCGAAGAAAGCCAGCAGAATGAAGGCACGTTGGAAGAGGATGAAGAGGACGGCGATGATTCTGGTGTAGATGATTCCGATGAAATGGATGAGCCGGAAACCGGTGTGAGCAAGGCGCAGGATCGGATGGCGGATGAGTAGGTTCGACGTAAAATAATTACAGTAATTCCTTAATTATTTTCCACTCATTCTCGGTTACTGGCTGCGTCGATAGTCGGCTCTGTTTTACCAGCACCATATTTTCCAATTGCGGTTGCGTTTTTATTTCAGCTAGCGAGATTAATCTTGGAAATATATTAGTGAGTGTAATATCCACCGAGACCCAGCGTGGTTTTTCTTGCGTGGATTTTGGATCGTAGTAATCGCTTTCAGGATTAAATTGTGTTGGATCGGGGTAGGCGGGCTTTACAATTTTTGCGGTGCCGACTATGCCGACGTTTTTGCAGCTGCTGTGATAAATAAATACTTCATCATTTAATGCGACTTGATCGCGTAAAAAATTACGGGCTTGGTAGTTGCGAATACCATCCCAGCGGCCGGTTTTGTTTGGCGCAGCCGCGAGATGCTCGATACCGTAAATGTGTGGTTCCGCTTTAAATAGCCAGTATTTTTTTGCCATCACTCACTCCTTAATTCACTGCGGTTTTCTGAACTTTACAGCCACGCACTCAAGCGCTGTGCAGTTTCTTCGCTTACTAATTCCAAACTGATTTTGCGTTTATCGACATCAACGTCATTGATAAGCACAAATACTTTTTCATCCAATTTATAAGTATTACCTTCAATGGTCAGGCTCAGGCGGCGCGAATCAAACTGCGCTTTAATATCGCTCTCTTTGGGCGCTAGCAAGGCGTAGCCTTCTAAACCCCAATCTTCCATTTTTACGCCGATACCGAATGAATTAACCAAACCGATATTAGCGGGGTGCACGCTGCCAATATGCTGCTTCGCATATTGGCAGCCGAGCCAGGATTCTGCGTAGCGACAGGCTTGACGGCCAGTATTAAGTTGGTTTTGCAGTTGTTCAGCAAATTGTTTTTTATCGCCCACATTTTCTGCTGGTAAGCCGCGCAGAATGCGTTTAATTGCGAGATGGTTAAACAGATCGTTATAGCGACGAATTGGAGAGGTCACCATCGCGTAGGCTTTAAAACCCAAACCAAAATGCGGGATAGGCTCAAAGGTGAGTGAGCCTGCTTGCAACATGCGTTGTAATAGAGAGTGCAGGCTTGCGCTGACAGGATTGCCAGTTGAATTTGAACGCAGTTCGCTAAATATTTTTTGGAAGCTATCCAATTGGGTCAAATCACCAATAATTAAATCCGGGCGATCTTCTTGAATCAGTGCAACGGCATCATTGATACGTTCGGGGCGAAAACCAATATGGCTGGAAAAAATACCGTAACCGGGATGCTGTAAAAATAATTCGCCAGCACAGATGTTGGTGACTAACATGGCTTCTTCGATCATGCGATGCGCGATATTACGCTCGCGTTTTTCTACATGATCAATTTTTCTCTGGTCGTTGAGAATAAACGAATAATCCGGGCGTTCTTCCATCACCAATGTATTAGCTTGACGATACTGCGCGCGCGCTTGCGCAAAACCTTTTAATTCGACGAGCATGTCGTGGATGTAAGTCGGTGCTGCCAGTGGCGATTCGCCGGTACTCATCAAGGCATCGAATACACCTTGATAGCTGAGTTTATGATGCGACCGGATTTGCGCCTCGGCAAATTCATATGCGCTAATAGTACCGTCGCGCAAAATTTGCATACGGCACACTAGCGCAGGGCGTTTTTGTTCCGGTACTAATGAATAAGTATCGTGCGATAAATCCACCGGCAACATAGTGACGGTTTGGCCCAATAAATACAGCGTGCTCGCGCGCGCGCGCGCAGATTGTTCGAGCGGACTATCGAAACTAATGTGTTTGCTGGGGTCGGCAATGGCGGTAATTAATTCCCAGCCGCTTTCATTGGGCGCAATATAAATCGCATCGTCCATATCGCGGGTGTTTTCGGAATCGATTGTTACGAAGGGCAGGTGAGTTAAATCCAACTCACCATTTTCAAAAACAAGCGGTGACCAATTAATTCCACCAGCCTGATTTTGTGCGGCAGGTTGCCATTCAAACGGAATCTGGAATTTGGCGATGCTGTAGCGCCCCTCTACACCCGGTTCTTCTAAGGTGCCGATGCGATTGAGGATGTGAATTTGGGTTTTTCCTTCACTATTAAAAGGATGGCGTGAAACTTCACAATGGATTAAATCGCCAACCTTGTAACCTTTACGTTCTTGCGGCGGAATAAATAACCAGCGATTGAAATTATTTACATCGGGTTCTACAAAATCGGTAGTGCCTTTATTGACGTAGCGACCAACAAATTCTTTCAAACCTGGTTTTATCAAACTGATCAATTTCGCTTCGAACTGACCTTTGCTGTTGGTATTGATTTCCGCTTCGACGCGGTCATCGGGCAATACACGCATCATTTGATCAGGGTCGATAAAGGCTTCGCGTCCATCATCGAGAATAAGAAAGCCAAAACGTTTGGTGGTAGTGCGCACCAAACCTTGGGCGATATCTTTGGTAACGGCGATAGCGGACTTTAATTGCGAGAGTTGTTGCAGGGCATCTTTATTGAGCATGTGGGTACAACTTATAGGTAAGGATTATGGCGCGAATTATAGCTGGATTTGTTTGGCGCTGTTGCGCAAATCTGGTGCTGCTATTTTTTTTGTAGATATAGGCTTTACTGATTGTTAACAGTAATGCTTTTGACAGGCTTGGGCACCATCGGGTTACAATCCCCCCAAGGTTAGTACTTGTTTTTATTGAATTTCTTTAGAAGGGTCATGTTTTGGACGCAGTTACTATCAATAATATTCTCTTGGTGGGGGCCCTATTGGTGGCCGCCAGTATCTTGCTGAGTTCTATTTCCGCCCGTGTGGGTGTGCCGATTTTGGTGATATTCCTCGCAGTGGGAATGCTTGCGGGAGTGGATGGCCCCGGTGGCATTGCTTTTAGTGACTACTCAACCGCTTACCTGGTGAGTAACCTGGCGTTGGCGATTATTTTGCTTGACGGCGGTATGCGTACCCGTGCGGCAACTTTCCGCGTTGCACTTTGGCCTGCTCTGTCGCTTGCGACTGTGGGAGTGTTGATTACAGCGGGCTTGACAGGTGTCGCTGCCGCTTGGTTATTTGATCTCACCTTGATGGAAGGGTTGTTGATTGGTGCAATCGTCGGCTCTACCGACGCGGCGGTGGTATTTAATTTACTCAATGGCAAAGGTTTGAATGAGCGGGTTGGCTCGACCTTGGAAATTGAATCAGGTAGCAACGACCCTATGGCGATGTTCCTGACGGTGACATTGATAGCTATGTTGGCTGCAGGTGAAACCAGTTTTAGCTGGAGCGTGCTGACAAGTCTGGTACAACAATTCGGTATAGGTATTGTGCTGGGCCTGAGCGGCGGTTGGCTGTTATTGCAGTTGATTAATCGTTTGGATATTGCAGGTGGCCTGTATCCGCTATTGGCTGTGAGCGGCGGCATTATGCTCTATGCGATTTCTGGTGCTATCGGCGGCAGCGGCATTCTCACTGTATACGTGTGTGGCTTGTTAATTGGCAATCGTCCGATCCGCAATCGCCATGGCATCTTGCATATGTTTGATGGCCTCGCATGGTTAAGCCAAATTGGGATGTTCCTGGTATTGGGTCTGTTACTGACGCCAAGCGAACTCTTGCCGATTGCTGTGCCAGCGCTGTTGTTATCACTTTGGATGATTTTATTTGCGCGTCCTTTATCTGTTTTTATTGGTTTGCTGCCATTCCGTAGTTTTAATTTAAAAGAGCGAACGTTTATTTCTTGGGTGGGATTGCGCGGTGCGGTGCCCGTTATTCTTGCCGTATTTCCGCTTATGGCGGGGTTGGAAAACGCGCAGCTCTTTTTCAATGTTGCCTTCTTTATCGTACTGGTTTCCCTATTGGTGCAAGGCACCACACTGGGTTTTGCGGCTAAATTGGCCAACGTGGTAGTTCCTGCCGTACCTTCTCCCATTTCGCGCGCCGGTTTAGAGATTCATGTCACCAGTCAATGGGAGCTCTTTATTTATAAACTGGGCGCAGAAAAATGGTGCATTGGTGCTGCCTTACGTGAATTGCACATGCCTGAAAATACCCGCATCGCTGCGCTTTTTCGCGATAGGGAATTATTCCACCCCTCGGGTAGTACGCGTTTAATGGCGGGCGATATTTTATGCGTGATCGGCCATGAACAGGATTTGCCGTCACTGGGAAAATTGTTTAGCGAAGCACCCAAGCGCATGTTGGACTTAAGTTTCTTTGGCGACTTTATTATTCAGGGCGATGCAGAATTGCGTGATTTGGCAATGCTTTATGCACTGGATATGAAAGGTTTTGAGCATCATAAAACCTTGAGTGACTTGATCAAGCAGCTAGTGGGCGGCAAGCCGGTAATTGGTGACAAAGTAGAGTGGAGTGGAATGCTCTGGACGATTGCAGAAGTAGAAGGCAATAGCGTGCGCAAAATTGGTGTTAAAGCCATCGTTAAAAAGAATGCGCAGGTTAGTGAAAAATAGGCCGCCAACGATTGGTTTTCTACTGTGCCTCTTATAAATCGTTAATACGGGGTTAGGTATTAAAAATCCTTGCCGTAGCAAAATCCAGAATCGTTACTAGACTTGAGTTATATCAGATTTACTACCTGATATAACACAAACGAAAATTAACGATGAGGTTTGCCATGTTCGGCTGGTATCAAGGATTAAGTTTACGCTGGAAACTCACCCTTCCATTGCTGCTATTAGTTGCTGTGGTGATGTACATGGGATTACGTGCAATCAGTACGAGCAAAATGCTTGGCGATAATGCAGCAACTATCGCCAAGGTCAATTTGCCGGAAATTCAATTGCTTATTCAAGCTGACCGGGATTTATATCAAGCGATGCTCGCTGAGCGAGCGCTACTGCAATTAGACGTTGCCACACATCAAGAATTATTTACCGAGCAAAGCGAGAATGCCAAGCAAGCGCAGGATCGTGTTTATCAATCACTCGACATTTCAAATACCTCCACTCCGGCCGAGCGCGAAGAATTTACCCGCCGTTACGATGCCTGGAAAATCCAAGCTGCCCAAGTCATTAGTGCTGCGCGTTTGTCTGACGACGCGAGCCGTGCAGCAGCGCAAGAAAAATCTTATGGCAGCGCCTCAGAGGCATTTGAACATCTACGCGATTACATTGATCAATTACAAGAAAGCCGGTTAGTCGATGTCGATAAATTCACTGCTGAGATAGATGAAAATCAAGAAAGTAGTGCTACCAAATTGTTGGCATTGGCTATTGTAGGAACCTTGGTAAGTCTGCTGGCGGCGTATTTCCTGCCAATACTGGTTGCGAATCAGGTGCGTCAAATCAGTCATCGCATCCAAAATATTGCTGAAGGCGATGGCGACTTAACTGTTCGCTTGCCAGTGAATACCAACGATGAGCTGGGCGAACTTGCTACGCATGTAAATATGTTTATTGAAAAACTGCAGCGCATTATTGGCAGTGTGTTAGTCAATGCAGCAGAGGTTTCAAAAACAGCCGAATCGTTACTGGTAGTATCCAGCACCAGCCAACGCGCTGCCGACGATCAATGTCATGCAATAACCATGGTAGTTACCGCTGTAAATGAATTAACCATGGCGATTCAGGAGGTTGCCCGCAATACGAGTAACACTGCCCAAAATACCCGCGAAGCAACCACGATTACTGATCGTGGTCAGGAGCGTATTCATTTGGCGGTTGAGCGGGTGCAGAGTTTGGCTCTTCGTATCAGTGAAACTGCTGATTTTATGCTGCGGTTGGAAGGCGAGGCGAAGAATGTCACCTCTGTAATAGATGTTATTCGTGGCGTTGCTGAACAAACAAATTTGCTCGCGCTTAATGCGGCGATTGAAGCGGCGCGCGCGGGTGAACAAGGGCGTGGTTTTGCGGTAGTTGCTGATGAAGTGCGAACTCTTGCAAGTCGCACACAAAAATCGACCGAAGACATTCAGGGTATGTTGAGTAAGTTGCAGCAAGGTGTGCAACACGCTGTCGATGCTATGGGTAGCAGCTCGACTATGACATCGGAAGCTGTCACATCGGCGACTGAAGCAGGGCAGTCACTTACCGGTATTGGTACAGCAGTTAAACAGATTTCAGATATGACATTGCAAATCGCCACGGCTGCAGAAGAGCAGAGTTCAGTTACCTCCGAGATTGATCGAAATTTGGTGCAAATTAATTCGCTGGCGATGAATACCGCTGAGGGGGCATCCAAAACTGCAGTGGAAAGTCAGCGCTTGAATGAGTTGTCGATTCAATTACGCCAATTACTGATGCAATTCAAAGTTTGATTGAGTGGATCAGTCCCACCAGAGTTCCACTTTACTACCAGATGAGGTAATCATCTGCTTGATTACATCTGTGTCCTCCAAATCCATGCAGAAGTCCAGCAGTTCCTGTGCAAACGCGTCCAGGTCTTCCGGCATGCGCAATAGTGTGAAGCCGACCGAGTCGGTTTCTGCACTATAGATGCGTATGCCGAATCGCTGATCGTAATCCTGTAGAACCTTGATAATGTCATCAGTGTCAAGATCATGATTCACTGCATCAGTGCGCGCTATGCGCAGGCAGTCGAATTGTGATGTTGCCTTGCATACGACCAGCTCGGCCATACCATCATGTTTTTCGTCACCCAGCCAGCGAGTAGAACCTATAAAACAGCGCCAGCCATGCGGGAGGGTAAGCGCCAGCTTATGTTGAAGGCTGAGAGCCTGTGCCTCCGGCACCAGTACCATACTGACGCTCTCGTCGCGGACCCGTCCAAAATCGTAGGTTGCATAGCGAAATAGCGCCCCACCTATGGTATTTACCATCAGTACATCCAAGTCGCCTCGTGTCGCTGCTTTTGATGGTGCCGGGATCTGTGGCTCCAGGGTGACTGTGGCCAGGTTATTACGGGCTTGTAATGTTTCCGGATGATCCTTGCCTAACCGTTTTTCGCGGCTAGCAATCACACGCTGTGCCATTTTTGTGGCGTTTTTAATATCGCCACGTTGTGCATAGATAGAGCCGAGATTATGGTGTGCAGTTTCCAGCGACGAGTCTTCTGGCGAAAGGTGCCGCTCCTTGAGTGCCAGTGCTCGCTCAAACATATCTTGCGCTTGCGCCAGCTTGCCGAGCTGCTCGAATACTATGCCCAGTCCGTTGAAGCTCCCCGCTATTGTTAGCATCGGAATATCCAAACCCGCCTTCTTACGTTCCAATACCTTTCGGTACATGCGCCCCGCTTCTGGTAGTCGCTTAAGATTTACCAGTGTGATCGCATAATTGTTCAGTGTATCTGCCCATAGTTGCGGATCTATGTCATCACCTTCCGGCGATAAAGCGAGTGCCTCTGCATAGCTTAGCGCTGCAGCCGCTTCATCTCGCCTCGATGATTGACTGACTGCAAAATTGTTGAATGCGTTGAAGCGCGATGCTGTGCTCACGTCATCGCCCTGCAGCAGCGCCATCTGCCTTTCGCGCAATTTCGCTGCTTCCTCTGCTCTGCCGCATTCGTCATAAAGCAGGGCCAGGTTGTTGTAGGCGACACGCAGACCTTCCGCACCGTTAGTGCGTTTTTCTTCCTCGTCTATAAGCTCGAGGAACTGTACTTCAGCCTCTTCGAGGCGGCGGTTCCGGCGCAACATTTCCGCCAGATTGCCACGGCATACGTAGGTAGATTCATGTTTTGGTCCATACGCCACTGTGGATAGTAGTGCGGCGTGCTCCGCTACTGACCATGCGTCCTTTAGGCGGCCGTCGTGCAGAGCGTCTTTTAGGAGGGTGTTGGTTTCACTTGCCAGATCAGCCAGAAGTTCTTTATCCAACTTGTTCGCCGTTGCCATGATATCGAGACGCAAAGGTCCGGCTATTGCGGGCTCGTCCAGATTAAGCGATAGAATCTTCATTTGAGCGCGCAACAGCATCTCACTGGATGGGTTGTGCTGGCGGCGAAGCTGAATTTCTTTACGAAGCAGGGGTTGAGCTTCACGCTTTGCGCCTGCTTTGATATGCAGGTCTGCCAATTGGCCGAGAGCATCCGCCTGATCAGCATGCAGTGCAGGAAACTGCTCGCGCAAGGGGATGCTGCGCTCTAAATAGGGCATCGCCTTTAATGGTTGATTGGCGATATGGTGAAAGTTGGATAGCGCGGTTAGCACCGGCAATATAATTTCTGGATCATCGCCGAAATGGTTGTCTGACAGCACCAGCATGCGCTCGCTGATGGATATCGCTTCGTGGTAATCATCTTGGCTTATCGAGTCACTCAGGCGTTGCTGTAGCTCCTGAATCTCTGTCACCACTTCCTCAATTTCGTCGGCGCCATCGATTAACTCCTCCGTCTTTTGTGGCGCTATCCTACGGCGCCACCATTCCCACAATAAACAAGCCGCCCCCGCAATTATCAATGTGATCAGGGTATCCATTTATTGATCCTAATGTTGTTCCTAAGGTCGTGTGCTACTGACTATTGATATGTGGGGTAAACATTTAAATGGGCAACTGCGTAGTAAATTTTACTTGTTTCAATGCAAACGCAGAATTGATTGAGCCAATATTGGGTAAGTGAATCAGGGTTTGTTTCATTAACCGCTCATAGTGCTCAACGCTCTCAACCACGACCCGCAAGACATAATCTTTTTCACCGCTGGTGGAATAGCATTCCACCACTTCGGGTATCGCCTGCACCATTTCTTCAAAGGCTTCGAGAGATGGAGCATCATGATTTTTAATCGTGATGTAGGCGTGAACTGTCACCCCTAAGTTAAGTAATTTGGGATCGAGCAAGGTCACTTTGCCACGAATAACACCTTCCACTTCGAGCCGTTTAAGGCGGCGCCAGCACGGCGTATGGGATAGGCCAATCATGTTGCCTAAGTCTGCCATTGAATAATCGGCATTTTCCTGTAGGGCGCGCAAGATCTTGCGGTCATATTCATCGAGTTCGACTGACTTGGCCATGAGTAATCCTGGATAGCGGTTTTAGATAAATGCATTCTAGGATGAAAGTGTTATCACAGCAATAAACTTAGGATGGGTTTCACAAAAATCTTTATTTTGGCCTCTTGATGTATTAAAAATCGGCGTCATCTGGCACTTTTCTAGGAAGAGGCTCAACCGGCATATTGTGATTGATGCCATGGGCGTGTATCTTATCGGCTCTTGTGTTGGGCATTTTGTGCCAATTTTCGAGGTCAGGGGGATTGCCCATTTGACCCGATAAAAATAATGCTGAGGAGCAATCCGAGATGAGAGTGATATTGTTGGGCGCGCCCGGTGCAGGTAAGGGTACTCAGGCGCAACTAATCATGGAGAAGTTTGGCATTCCGCAAATCTCCACTGGTGATATGTTACGTGCAGCGGTAAAAGCAGGTACTTCTTTAGGCCTGCAAGCAAAAGATGTGATGGCTGCTGGCGGATTGGTGCCAGATGATTTGATTATCTCCTTGGTAAAAGAACGTATAGCGTCAAGTGACTGCAATAATGGTTTTTTGTTTGATGGTTTTCCGCGCACCATTCCTCAAGCCGAAGCGCTGCTCGATGCTGGAGTTGATATCGACCACGTGATTGAAATTCATGTGCCCGATGAAGAAATTGTCTCTCGTTTAAGTGGCCGTCGTGTACATGAAGCCTCTGGGCGGGTATATCACGTGATCCATAATTCGCCGAAAGTGGCTGGTCACGATGATTTGACCAGTGAACCACTCATTCAACGCCCTGATGATACCGAAGAAACTGTGCGTAAGCGCTTGGGTGTGTATCACAATCAAACCGAGCCCTTGGTAGGGTTTTATCAAGGTTTAGCCTCGTCTGGCGCAGCAAAAGTACCTACCTATACCCGTATTAGCGGTATTGGCAGTGTTGATTCCATCCGCCAGCAATTGCTGACTGTGTTGGGTTAATTCTGTTAATACAGAAAAAATAGGCTCTACGGAGCCTATTTTTTTGTCTGATGTTTTCCTTTTTTTGCCACTTTATACCGTGTTTTTCTATGAGCTTGATTCTCGCCTTGGATTCTTCTACTGATGCTTGCTCAGTTGCGCTTTGTGCAGATGGCCAGTTAAGTGCCCAGTTCGAACTGGCTGCTAAAAGCCATACTCAGCGGCTGTTGCCCATGGTAGATGAGTTGTTACAGAGTAATAACCTCAAACTGCGTGACTTGGATGCTATTGCCTTTGGTCGCGGGCCAGGTTCGTTTACCGGTTTGCGTATCTGTATGGGAATAGTGCAGGGCTTGGCATTCGGTGCGCAGTTGCCGGTGATTCCCGTATCGACTCTGGCGGCTATGGCTTTGGGCTATTACCGCGCTAATCCCGACACCCAGTATCCTATTTTAGTAGCCTTAGATGCACGAATGGATGAAGTTTACTGGGGGCTTTTTACGCGTGACGGCGATGTCGTCGCGCCGCTGTGCGCTGAGTTTGTCATGAAGCCTGAGTTGTTATCCGAACAGGACATTATTCAATCCTTGGTAGGGCAGTTCATCGCTGTCGGTCCGGGGTGGCATTATCCCGCCATGCAGGTCTTGGCAGCAGCGAACCTGGTGGTAGATGCGCAGCCTCGCGCTGAAGATATGGCATTAATCGCCGCTCAAGTCTGGTCGGCTGGCGGTGCGATTAACGTGCTCGATGCAGAACCAGTCTATTTGCGTGACACTATCTCCTGGCAAAAACGCCAACGTATTCGTAATCCTAATCCCAACTAGATTTTGGTGAGTTTATTATGACGGCCTCTCGTTCTTTGGTTGACTTCAACACCGGTTTGCTCGAGTTCCTCCAAGCATCACCTACACCCTTTCATGCCACCAAAAACATCGCCGCACGCTTGTTGGCGGCGGGATTCATTCCGTTGTATGAAGGTGATAGTTGGCAGCTTGAAGCAGGTAATCGCTATCTTGTGACGCGCAACGATTCATCGATAATAGCGTTTGTGTACGGTAAATCTCCGCTGCTGGAAAGCGGTATCCGCATACTGGGCGCGCATACCGATAGCCCGTGTTTGAAAGTTAAACCGCGCCCCGAGCTAAATCGACGCGGCTACTTTCAATTGGGGGTAGAGGTCTACGGCGGCGCTTTATTGGCTCCTTGGTATGACCGCGATTTATCCATGGCAGGGCGCGTTACCTATCGCGATGAAACGGATCAAATCGCCAGCGCGTTGATAGATTTTGTGCGGCCGGTTGCAGTGGTGCCGAGCCTTGCTATCCATCTGGATCGTGAAGCCAATAATGCCCGCTCCATCAACGCCCAAAAAGATATAGTCCCACTGCTGCTGCAGCTGCCCGACGAAGAGGTGACCTTGCCGGATTTTCGGGGTTTATTACACGCGGAGCTTTTGCGCCAGCAGCCGCAACTGGCGATTAAGCAGGTGCTGGATTACGAAATCAGCCTTTATGATACCCAGCCGCCCGCGATGATTGGCCTTGAACATGACTTTATCGCTAGTGCACGATTAGATAATTTATTAAGTTGTTTCATAGGGTTGCAATCGTTACTTGAAGCAGATGATGAAGTATCGGGCCTGCTCATTTGTACCGATCATGAAGAGGTAGGCAGTGCCTCTTGTTGTGGTGCCAAGGGGCCAATGTTGGAGCAATTTCTTGAGCGGCTGATGCCTGACGTAGATACCCGTGTGCGTGTAATCGAGCGTTCGATGATGATATCGGCGGATAACGCCCACGGTATTCACCCCAACTTTATGGACAGACACGATGAAAACCATGGCCCCTTGCTAAATCGCGGCCCTGTCATCAAGGTCAACGCTAACCAGCGTTATGCGACTACCAGCGAAACCAGCGCCTTCTTTCGCTTGTTATGTGAAAAGGCATCGGTTCCTGTGCAAGCATTTGTTGCGCGAACAGATATGGGTTGTGGTAGCACAATAGGGCCGGTAGTGGCGTCGGAAGTGGGCGTGAAAACGATTGATGTTGGCTCACCGACCTTTGCTATGCATTCCATCCGTGAATTGGCGGGTGCTTGTGATGGTTGGTACCTCTACAAAGCAGCCGTTGAGTTTTTTAATTACGCCAAAGCACCTATTGCATTAATTTCGCGTTCGTAGTTTGCTGTGTTTATATTTTGATCAAGCTTTTTTGGCCGAGCGGTTGTATTCTTCTGATGAAGGTGCAACCGCTCGCAGTTTTGCTGTGAACCAGTACTAATCCTGACGACAAGTCTGCCCCCTATAAGCATCGGCTGTTTATACTCGCGCCTATTTCTCTAATAAAAATCGTTTTAATATTTTATCGATAACCAAAATGAACCCATTTTGATTAGCGTTATGTGCCCCTGATTAGAGCTTAGTGGAGTCGAAAAATGGCGATTAGCCTTGATGTACTCGCGTCTTTTGCGCCCTTTAACACCCTTAATCACGAATATCTGATGCAAGTTGCCGAGAAAGCGGCACTGCGGGAAATTGCCAAAGGGGCGATCATCTTTAAGCGCGGCCGCCCATTTCCCGAAAAAGTGTATCTTGTGAGCGGCACAGTCGATCTCATTGACTCCAGCTTTCAAGTAAATACCATTAATCCTGCTAGCGAATCACGGCGTTCGCCGCTCAATATTACCCAGCCAACGCAAGTCTCAGCCGTTGCCAAATCCGATGTAACTCTGCTCTCGGTTGATAGCGATTACCTCGATTTGGTACTCGCCTGGAGTGAGTCCAGCGACGAAGAGGCCGACATTTCGGGCGTTAGCTTGCACGATGATAGCGACTGGATGTCATCGTTACTGCAGTCGCCACTGTTTAGCCGTTTGCCGCCCGCCAACATTCGTCAGTTATTTATTCGCTTCAAGGCGCAGAAAGTACAAGCCGATGAAATGGTGATCAAGCAGGGTGAGCGCGGCGATTACTTTTATGTGTTGGAATCCGGCAGTGCGATGGTGTTGGATACCGCAGGCAAAATTTTAGCGGCACTTCGCCCCGGTCATTATTTCGGTGAAGAAGCACTAGTGGGCGATACCACGCGCAACGCCACGGTAAAAATGATTACACCAGGCAAAGTGATGCGCTTGGATAAAACGGATTTCCGCGAATTACTGCAAGAACCAGTGCTTAAATACGTGAGCGCAGAGGAGTTGAAAGCCCGTGCTGCTGAGCTTCCCCCTTACCAAATTCTGGATGTACGTTTACCGCTCGAGCGCCGCGCTCAGGCAGTTCCAGATAGCCGCAACATACCGCTCAATCAATTGCGCAACAGCCTCAAAAATCTGGATAGCTCGGTAATCTATGTGATTACCGACGATTCCGGCCGCCGCTGTGATGTAGCTTCGCACCTGCTAACCCAAGCCGGATTCGATAGCTGTATCCTGCGTGACTCTGCGCGTTACTACGCAGGCTTGTAATATCGCACGGCTGGCGAGCTGCAAATTTTTGCGGCTTGCCTGTATGATGGCGCCCTGATTTTTAGCGATTACAGACAGGGCAACATGAGCAAACAACGCGTTTTAACGGGCATCACCACCACCGGCACTCCCCATCTTGGTAACTACGTAGGCGCTATTCGTCCGGCGATTCAGGCGAGCCAAAGTGCGAACGTACAATCCTTTTATTTCTTAGCCGATTTCCATGCATTAATTAAATGCCAAGACCCGGACTTGGTTCATCAATCCACCCGTGAAATTGCCGCCACCTGGCTGGCCTTGGGTTTGGATACTGACAACGCAATTTTTTATCGCCAATCCGATGTTCCAGAAATTCCCGAATTGTGTTGGACGCTCACCTGTATGGCCGCGAAAGGGTTGATGAACCGTGCGCACGCCTACAAAGCGTCTGTCGATGCAAATTTGGAAGCTGGTGATGATCCCGATTTCGGCATCACTATGGGCTTGTATTCATACCCCATTTTAATGGCCGCCGATATTTTGATGTTTAACGCCAACAAAGTGCCGGTCGGCCGCGATCAGATCCAACATATTGAAATGGCGCGCGATATTGCTGCGCGTTTCAACCATCACTACGGCGAGCATTTTGTATTGCCGGAAGCGCAAGTGGATGACAACGTCAATGCGGTTTTACAAGGTTTGGATGGCCGCAAAATGAGTAAAAGTTACGGCAATACCATCCCGTTATTTTTGCCGGAAAAACAACTGAAAAAATCGATCAATAAAATCCTCACCAACTTACTGGAACCGGGGCAGGCAAAAGATCCAGACACTTCGCCCGTATTCCAGATTTGGCAAGCATTTGCTACCCCAGAACAAACCTCGCAGATGCGTCAGCAATTTGCAGAGGGTGTTGCCTGGGGCGAAGCAAAGCGCCAGCTATTTGAATTGATTAATGGCCAGTTGGGCGAAGCGCGTGAAAAATACGAAACTTTACTGGCAAACCCTGCTCATATTGAAGAAGTGTTGCAAAAAGGTGCGGCAAAAGCCCGCGCCCACAGCCAACCACTGTTGCAAAAAGTGCGTGAAGCGGTCGGTATTCGTAAAATAAAATAGTCAGTAAAAACGTAGCGGTGATGACTAAAAATCCCCCCTACGGGGATTTTTTTTATGCTGTAATCTAGACTGAAGCAGAGCATAAACTCGATAAAAACCAATGAGGAACGCGAATGACAGACGTCCAGCATTTACCCGATGAACATCGGTTTGTGATTTTGCATGAAGGCAGTGAAGCGCTATTGGCGTATCGATTATTCAATAATGGGGAGAAACCCGCTATCGATTTTAATAGCACCTTTGTACCACCTGAATTTCGTGGTAAAGGCTTGGCAGAAAAACTGGTGCGTGCTGGCCTCAAGTGGGCAAAAGAGCAGGGCTATGAATTGAATGCGAGCTGCTGGTATGCAGCGAAATTTATTCGTTAATTGAGCGAGACCTGTGTGAAGACAAACAAAGGTTTTACCTTAATAGAAATGCTGGTGGTGATTGCGATTATCGCGATACTAGCAATGATCGCTATGCCATCGCCCGATCCAACCATTGCGCGCAAGCAAGTGGTTGAATCTATGGAATTGGTTGAGGATTACAAAAAGCTGGTCGCTTTTTATCACAAAAGTGCGTTGGTTTTTCTCAAAGATAATAAAGAAGCGGGTATTCCCGCTGCCGATAAATTGCTCGGTAACTATGTGGATCGCATCGATTTAAAAGAAGGCGCTTTTCATTTGCATTTTGGCAACAAGGCGCACCCTAACATCAAAAACAAAACATTAAGCATCCAACCAGTAATGGTAAAAGGTTCACCGGAAAGCCCTGTTTCATGGATTTGCGGTAAAGCGGCAGTGCCGGCGGGGATGCAAGCAGTTGGCGAGAATCGTACTGATCTGGAATTGAAAGATTTACCCTTGAATTGTCGGATCTAAAACATGAAAAAATATCTACTCATAGTTGTCGCACTGGGTATTTTCTTTAATTGGAATAAATTGCGCGATGAATTTAGTCCTCCGCCCGATTTTTCGGCGCAACATCCGGAAGGGATTGTTTTGTACGCGACTGAGTGGTGCGGTTACTGCAAAAAGACGCGCGATTTTTTCAAGCAACACAACATCGCTTATGTTGAATACGATATTGAAAAATCGTCTGAAGGCAAAGCGCAGTATGATCAACTGCACGGTAGCGGCATCCCAGTAGTAGTTGTTCGCGGCGAAGTGTTGCACGGTTATGATCCGAATGCATTGAAGGAGCTACTCAAGTTGTAAGCCGATGCGAAAATCGATTCGCAATAAAAAGAGGCGTAAAAAGTGAGGTCGTGCAAGTAAATGATTAAATTACAAAAAGACACATCGGGAACTTATCGCCAGCGTATTAGCGTTGATACCCATGAGTTATTTGCCGATGTGGATACCAGTATCGGCGGTGAAGATACCGCACCAGATCCTCATGGGTTGTTGGATTCATCCCTTGCAGCCTGCACTGCGATTACGTTGAGTATGTATGCAAAACGTCGCGGTATGCCGTTGGATGGCATTAATATCGATATTGAACGCGATAGTAGTAAAGAAAAAAGTGGTGAATACAACCTTGCATTGAATATCCACTTTGTCGGTAGTTTAAGTGATGAGCAGAAACAACAACTGTTAGGTATTATTGAAAAGTGCCCAATTCATAAATTGTTGTCTCATGCCACTATCAATATCACTACGCTTCATCAACCATAATCCTACGGGTTAGGGGAAATTCCAATGACGTTATTAATCCCTCCGCGTGTGCAAGATATTGGCTTTACCGTAAAACGCTTGTTGCCATCGCGTTTACAACAGCGTGTTGGTCCTTTTATTTTTGTCGATCACATGGGGCCTGCCCATTTTGAAGCAGGCACAACGGCGGGTGATGTGCGCCAGCATCCGCATATTGGTTTGGCGACGGTCACCTATTTATTTTCCGGCGCCATGATGCACAAAGACAGTTTGGGTTTTCATCAGCGTATTGAACCTGGTGCAATTAATTTAATGACGGCGGGTAATGGAATAGTGCATTCCGAACGTTTGCCGGATGATGTGCGCGAACAAAACACGAGTGTAGAAGGAATCCAGATATGGTTGGCGCTTCCAACTGAGGTTGAAGATTGCGAACCGTCTTTTGCACATTATCCTGCTGAGGTTATCCCATCGATCAACTTGCCGAATATGAGTGTTCAAGTACTTATCGGCAAAGCATTCGATATTGAATCACCCGTTAAAACGGCGAGTGTAACCACCTATCTTGATATTGCCCTGGGTACTGATACACAGTATTCCCCTGATTTTCCGCAACAAGAATTAGCAATTTATGTGGTTTGGGGAAACGTTACGGTAAATGGTGAGTTGGTGCCGGAATTTCACATGGCTGTGCTGGATAAAGATTCGGTGATCGCTACCGTGAGTGGTGCAAATATTATGTTACTGGGCGGTGAACCTTTAGCGGGTGAGCGATTTATTTTGTGGAACTTTGTTGCATCGTCCCGTGAAAAAGTACGTGCGGCTGGTGAGCGCTGGACTAACGGTGGCTTTACGATGGTGCCGGGAGAAATAGATTGGATTCCGTTGCCGAACACATAACAACAAAAATAAAAACGCCCGGCATTGCCGGGCGTTTTTGTATACGAGTAGATATTTTTTACGAAATCGCTTTATCCACAATCACTTGCGCTTCCGCAATTAATTGTTGCAAATGCTCCTTACCTTTAAAACTCTCCGCATAAATTTTATAGATTTCTTCTGTGCCTGATGGGCGCGCTGCAAACCAACCGTTTTTGCTCATCACCTTAATGCCACCAAAGCTCGCGTTATTGCCCGGTGCGTTAGTCAAAATGGTGTCGATTTTATCGCCCGCTAATTCAGTGGAAGTAATTTGTTCGGGCGATAATTTTGACAGCGCTTTTTTCTGCGCCGTATTGGCTGGTGCTTCTACGCGGGCTTCTGCGGCATGGCCAAATTCATCAGCGAGCAGTTTGTAGCATTCGCCAGGGTCGCGGCCGGTTTTCGCTTTAATTTCGGCAGCGAGCAGTGAAGGAATAATGCCGTCTTTATCTGTCGTCCATACGCTGCCATCGATACGCAAGAAAGAAGCGCCTGCACTTTCTTCGCCACCAAAACCGAGGGAGCCATCAAATAAGCCCGGCGCAAACCATTTAAAGCCGACGGGAACTTCATATAAACGACGGCCAATTTTTTTGGCGACTTTATCAATCATCGCACTGCTTACAACGGTTTTTCCGATTGCGGTATCAGCGCGCCATTGCGGGCGATTTTGGAATAAATATTCAATCGCCACAGCGAGATAATGATTCGGCGGCAACAAGCCGCAGCTCGGTGCAACAATGCCATGACGGTCATGGTCGGCATCGCAGGCAAAGGCGACATCAAATAAATTGCGACGCTCAACCATGCCTTGCATGGTGTAAGCGGATGATGGATCCATACGGATTTTTCCGTCCCAATCTGCCGTCATAAACGAAAAGGTTTTATCAACGGCAGTGTTGAGTACTTTTAAATTCAATTGGTAATGATCGGCTATAGCGCTCCAATAATTTACGCCCGCGCCGCCGAGAGGATCAGCGCCCATGTGTACATTTGCACCACGAATCGCTTCCATATCCACCACATTAATTAAATCTTTTACGTAATTGTGGACGTAATCGTGATGGTGTGTGGTCGCTAATTTAATTGCGTGGAGATAATCAACGCGCTTTACATCGCGCAAATTATTTTCCAGCAATTCATTGGCGCGAGCTTGCATCCAATTAGTGATGTCGCTGTCTGCAGGGCCACCGTTGGGTGGGTTGTATTTGAAGCCGCCATTGTCTGGTGGGTTGTGCGATGGAGTAATGACTATACCGTCGGCCAAGCCTGATGTGCGGCCGCGGTTGTAAGTGAGGATCGCATGGGAAATAGCAGGAGTCGGTGTGTATTCGCCGTCTTTGGCGAGCATAATCTCAATGCCATTGGCAGCGAGCACTTCGACCGCACTGATTTGTGCTGGCTCGGAAAGTGCGTGTGTATCTATGCCGACATACAGCGGGCCGGTGATTCCTGCCTGTTTACGGTAGTCGCAAATTGCCTGGCTGATCGCTAACACATGGTTTTCATTGAAGCTGGTGTTGAACGATGAACCGCGATGGCCCGAGGTGCCAAAGCTGACGCGTTGTTCAGGAATGCCGACATCCGGCTTATTGCTGTAATAGGCATCGATTAACTGGGGCAGATCTACCAAGAGGTGTGCGGGTAAAAGGTGGCCAGCCAAGGGGCTTGTAGACATAAAAACTCCTGTTTTTTTACGAAATTATTGCTTGAAATAAAGTGTTGTGATGATGGTATTGGTACAGCAACCGGCACTATGATGGTGAACAAGCGGCGGCGATTATCTGACGCAGGTTAATACTGAGCCTTATAGTATCTCGCTTTGAATTGATTTAACTATGTATAACACTGAACTGTGCACAACTCTGTAGTTCAACGTACATTCGATTGTTCATTTTGCTGTTAATTTAATTATTTATCAGTCTATTTAAGCTCAACTTCGAGGGAATAAATCATGCGTTGGAAGCAAGGTCGTCGCAGTGACAATATTGAAGATATGCGCAGTGCCAGCCCGCCATCAATGGCGATGGGTGGGATAGGTGCAGTGGGCAGAATTTTGCCATTTCTGTTGCGGACTAAAACGGGGCGCACGTTATTAATAATTGGTGTGCTGGTGTATTTCGGCGCTAAATTTATGGGTATTGATTTACTGCAATTAGTCGCGCCGCCCGGGTCAGTAGGCCAAAACTCACAAGAGTTAACGCCCAAAGATCAGGAAATGGCAGAGTTTGTTGCGGTAGTGTTGGGCGATACCGAATCCACTTGGCATCAATTATTCAGCCAAATGGGGGCGACTTACCAAGAGCCGCGACTGGTGTTGTTTCGTGGCGCTGTTAATTCAGCCTGCGGCCATGCGCAATCGGCGATGGGGCCGTTTTATTGCCCGGGCGATAACAAGCTCTACATCGATTTGGCGTTTTATGAAGACATGAAAAATAAACTGGGTGCGCCGGGTGATTTTGCGCAAGCTTATGTTATCGCGCACGAAGTAGGGCACCACGTACAAACCCTGTTGGGAACCTCTGCAAAAGTTACCCAAGCGCAGCAACAAAGTTCAAAAGAGCAGGCTAATGCGCTCTCGGTAAAATTGGAGCTGCAAGCCGATTGTTACGCGGGGATTTGGGGGCATTACGCCGATACTGAGCGACAAATGCTGGAAACCGGTGATATAGAGGAGGCGCTAAATGCAGCCTCAGCAATTGGCGATGACAAATTGCAACAACAAGCAGGCGGAAGTGTGCGCCCCGAGAGTTTTACTCATGGCAGTTCAAAGCAGCGCGTGGAATGGTTTAAGCGTGGTTTTGATCAGGGCAAGTTGGAGGCATGTAATACCTTTAAGTAAATCGATGTGGCGATCTGTTTAGGTCGCTTCATTCTGTCGATAAAAGTGGACACAGGATTACTTAGCCCGTTCAGTTTATTGACATTGCCCGTCACCAACTGGCGATAGGTTTGGACAAATTCATCAGAATTTCTTGGTGAGCCTGTGCCGTTATCAAACAGGCTCGCCCAGATTTGCGCCAGCACAGAAGTCTCCAACGTGCTGCTGGTATCGATTCCGGCGCGGCGATAAATCATCCAAGCCATACCGGTGGCGTAGCTCAGATTGCTCATTAATTCGCTGTGTGGATTTTTAAGAAACTGCTGTTGGCTGGCTAACCCGCGCTGCTGCGAGGCTAAATCGGGCGACTGCACCAAGTAGGTATCCCACAACTCCTGATGTTTTTCCGCCGTCATGCGATACAAGCCCAAACCCTTGGTGACTGCGCAATAGCAACGTAACCCCAATCGCGATTCTTGCGCGGCAGTGCCGAGTAGTAGATTTTCAGCAGTCGGTGAATATTCTCCTAAAACCTGCAAATAGGGTTTGATAATCAGCTCGCGCAAATCACTTACATCAATGCCCATAATGACCTCCGAACGCTTTATGCTTGTCACAACCCTGCGCCAATGTGCGTAATTTGGATGCGCGAATTGGATATTCATGCACTGTTTGTGATCACGCTAGCGTCAAAAAAACGGTACACGTTTGTACATAAAATATTCAGCATAAGTTGCGCCAAGTTGATGCAAGCGCGATTTTCCGGTAAACATCATCAGCCATACTTGAATTACCAAAACTCAATTGAGAAAGGAGTGAGCGATGCGCATTGGTATCCCAAAAGAAGTAAAACAAGGCGAGAACCGGGTCGCGCTGACTCCAGCAGGTGCAGCCGAGTTGCATCAGCGTGGCCACAGCATTTATGTGATGCGTGGCGCCGGGCTTGCGGTCGGGTTTAGTGATACGCGCTACCAACAGGCGGGGGCGATATTGGTCGATTCACTGGCCGATGTGTACGCCAACGCCGATTTGATTGTGAAAGTAAAAGAGCCTCAGGTTGCAGAATATGGCCTGCTGCGCGCCGATCAATTACTGTTTACCTATTTGCATCTTGCTGCCAACCGTGAGTTAACCGATGCCTTACTCGCTTCAGGCGCCAGCTGCATCGCCTACGAAACATTGACTGACGCACAAGGGCGCTTGCCTTTGTTGGCGCCCATGTCAGAAATTGCCGGGCGCATGGCTGTGCAAGCGGGGGCGCATCATCTTGAAATGGCGCAGGGCGGTAAAGGTATGTTGCTCGGGGGGATTCCCGGCGTTGCACCTGCTTCGGTATTGATAGTGGGCGGTGGTGTGGTTGGTGCAAATGCCGCCGCTATGGCCGTGGGAATGGGCGCGCAGGTGCGAATTCTGGATACCTCCATCGCGCGTTTGCGGCAACTGGATGATCAGTGGCGTGGCCGTGTTATCTGCGAATACGCGACGCAAGAGCGGATCAATACGTTGGCGCTGCAGGCGGATTTGGTTATCGGCGGCGTGCTGCATACCGGTGCCAGTGCGCCCAAGTTACTCAGCCGTGAATTGATCGCACAAATGGAAAAGGGCAGTGTGCTGGTGGATGTGGCTATCGACCAAGGCGGCTGTTTTGCTACCTCAAGGCCGACCACACATCAACAGCCTACTTATATAGAAGAGGGCGTCGTGCATTATTGCGTTGCCAATATTCCCAGCGCCGTTGCGCGCACTGCGACATTGGGGCTTACCAATGCCACGCTGGCCTATGTGATTCGTTTAGCCGATAGCGGTTTGGCGGCGCTACAAACAGATTCTGGTTTGCGTGCCGGGCTAAATATTTATCGCGGTCAACTTACCCACGCGGGCGTTGCCAGCGCATTTTCGATGGGGTTTAGCGACCCACTGGAGTTGTTGCCTAAACGCTAATTTCCCTACAAGAAACCATAAGATAGATTCGGCGCCACCGAAAATCTTGATCTATACTCACGCCAAGTTAAGCCTGAATAGCCTGTCTTGGGGCATCCATGCCCCACTTTCATATAATTAGATACAGCTCCCGGAATCCTTAGGTCGATGAGAGATAAAGCGCCTTCCTTCTTTAACGGCATTTCATTTCAACTTGCCAAAATCGGTATTATTTTGGCGTTTGTACTGAGCTTTTTATTGAGCTCGGTGCAGTTATACCTCGATTTTTTAAGCCAGGAAAAAGAACTCAAAACGCTCATTGATCGCGTTATTCAAGTAGCAACGCCGCCCGCTGTTCGCTCGGTATCGACGCTTGATGACGAACTCTCTTACGAAGTTGTGAACGGTTTGCTGCGCTACGGATTTATTTATGAAGTAGTGATTTACGACGATACCGGCAACGTTCTTGCACAGGGCAGCAGCACCCGCCCGGAAGTGAAAACCCGCTGGCTCACCAGCAGAATCACAGAGAACACCCGCGAATACACCGCCAATTTAGTGCTGCCCGGCTACAGCGATGGCACCTCGGGCAGCATTCGCTTTTCGGTGGATATGGATTTGGCCTTGGAAGGTTTTTACAACCGCTCGCAAACCGCATTGGTGACGGGATTACTGCGCAATATGATTTTGGTGTTGCTCTTGTTCGTGGTGTTTTATTACATGCTCACCAAACCGCTAGTGCGACTATCGCGTGAAATTAACAACATAAATCCCGATCACCCCGGCGTTAATCGCCTCACTCAATTGCCGCCACAGCGCAAAGATGAATTAGCCCAGCTAATCGCCAGCTCCAATCAATTGTTGGATGTCGTTGAACTCTCACTCGCCAAACGGCGCGCGGTTGAATTGGCCTTGCGCAAAAGCGAAGAGCATTTGCGTCAGATTATTGATCACCTGCCGGTGATGATTGGTGCGCGCAATATTGCCGGTTATTATTTATTTGCCAACAAAGCCTTAGCCAACGAACTGGGTTACACGCCAGACCAAATGCGCAATTTGCATGTGCGCCAGCTATTAAAAAATTCGATATTCGATATAGATACCATGCTGCAAAACGATTACCGCGTGATTCGCGGCAACGAAGAGCTGGACGTGATCGAGGAGCGTTTTATTACGTCAACTGGCAAACAATTGTTTTTGCAAACCCACATAATGCCGCTCGCGTTTTACGACGAAAAAGTTGCGCTTATAGTGTCAGTTGATATTACCGAGCGTAAAAGCGCGCAAGCCAAAATGGAATTTATGGCGCACCACGATGCACTCACCGGTTTACCCAATCGCTTGCAATTAGTTGAACGCCTTGAACACGAGTTGCGCCGCGCCGAACGCCACGGTTATTTCGGTGCAGTGTTATTTATCGATCTCGATCAATTCAAAACCATTAACGATTCCCTCGGCCATCCTGTTGGCGACCGCGTATTGGAAGTAGTCGCTACCCGCTTAAAAGAATCCGTCCGCGAAGAAGATTTAGTCGCACGTTTGAGTGGCGATGAGTTTGTCGTGGTGCTCACAGTGCTCGACCAAAATATCGAAACGGCGGCACTGCGGGCCAGGGAGATCAGCGAAAAAATCCGCACCATCGTTTCCCAACCCTATATGTACGACAGTGTTGAACTGCGCGTAACGTGCAGCGTTGGTGTAGTGGTTTATCCGGAAAAAAATAATTCCGTACACGAATTGTTGCGTTACGCCGATACGGCAATGTATCAGGTAAAAGAAAAAGGGCGCGATTCGGTTGAGTTCTTCAACGAAGATATGGCCGATAAAGTCAGCCGCCAATTAACTATGGAAGGCGATTTACATCGCGCGCAAGAGAAAAAGCAATTCGAGTTGTATTACCAACCCAAGATCGATATTCAATCTGGCCGTGTTGTCGGTGCTGAAGCTTTATTGCGCTGGAGCCATCCTGAAAAAGGCATGGTGTCGCCAGTCGAATTTATTCCTGTGCTAGAAACCTCGGGCATGATTATTGATGTCGGCCAATGGGTTTTGGAAACGGCCTGTAAAACATTAGTGCAATGGAGTGAGTCTGGTCTGTGGCAATCGGGCATGACCATGAGCATCAACATCAGCCCGCGCCAATTCCGCCGCGCGGCGTTTGTAGATGATGTAATCGAAACTTTGGAAAAATATCCAATTCCTATCGGCTCATTGGATATGGAAGTGACCGAAGGTATTCTTATCCAACGCGTCGATGATGCAATTGTCACCATGACGACCTTGAGTGAGCGCGGCATCAGTTTCTCACTCGATGATTTTGGCACCGGCTATTCTTCTATCAGTTACCTGAAACGTTTGCCGGTGAGCACCTTAAAAATCGATAAAGGTTTTGTGCGTGATCTGATAGAGGATCGCAATGACCGCGTATTAGTCGAAACCATTATTACCATGGGTCGCTTGCTCGATATGAAATTGGTCGCAGAAGGTGTTGAATTACCCGAGCAGTTGGCGATTCTGAAATCGTTTGGCTGTGACTATTATCAGGGCTATCTATCAAGCCAAGCAGTACCGCTAGCTGCGTTTGAAGTTATTTTGCGTAATGATAAAGAGGCGGGTGAGTAGTTTTTATTTCTCGATTTTTTGTTTAATGATATTGAAGTGAAGGGTAATTTTCGTGCTCGTTGTAAAAATGTTACAAAGGAAAATAAATGATGTTAATTGATATCATAAAAATAATTAGCTTGTTATCGCTAATATTAGGTACATCTGTTACGTATGCTACTTCTTTAGTGAAGATTCAATACAATGAGCATTCATTGTCATACGTTGAGGCAAAAAAAATCGGTTTCAAAGCTGAAATAACAAGTTCTAGTGTAAGGCCTGGAATATTCGAATTCCGTATTGCAGTGCCTGAGCAAATAGAAGGAAAAAAAATAGAATCTATTCTTTCAGAAATATTGATTGATAAGCAAAGTATAGCTTTGTTACACATGAGTACATATTCGCAGGAAAAAAGAGGCTTGTTGAGTTCTCTCACAAACTCAAAACCGGAACACAAAAGATATTTTTACATGGACATAAATCCAAAAGTAATTAATAAGACTATTTTAACTATATGGTGTGAAGGTGGAAATTCCTACATTACCGAAATTAATATTTCAAGTTTGTAATAAGTCGTTGCTGCACCGCAGACTTCGTGTGCTGGAAAGCTTTTAAGTGGCGGTTTTATGGTTTTGCTTCACAAAAGTATTCTTCAAAATCACAACTTAAAAACTGCCATTTCGCTCGGTGTTATAAAGCGCAACTTAATCTATTCGTAGTGCCCGCCAATAGCGAATATGTAAATATATTTTTCGTCGAACTTATAAATTAATCGGTCTTTTTGGGAGATCCGTTTTGACCAAAGTCCGGTAAGGTTGTGGCGAAGTTGTTCTGGCTTACCTAAACCTGTAGCGGGGTCTGAGCGGAGCATTTCTTTTAGTAATTTACACAGCGCCTTATGCAGAACTTTATCCTTTTCTCGAAGCTCTTCATAAACAGTCCATGTATTACCCTCAAATACGAGAGATCGCATTCATTTCCTCGTCAGTTGGGGTGTAGCCTTTTTGTTGTGTGTGCGTACCTAATGATTCATTTATTTGCATCATTAAACTGTTGTTTTGCAAGACATAGAGCGTTTCTTGCTCTCTTTCCCAGTCATCGGCGCTTATCACTATAAAAGCTTCACCAGCACGGCGCGTCACTTTGAGTGGTGTGTGGTCACTAACCACTTGTTCTACAAAGGTTTTTAGGTTATCTCTAAATTGGTTTACGCTTATGGTATCCATTGTTTTCACCAGTTGTACGGGGTTTCAGTACGATTATAACTCGGTGCTAATTATAAAAGCCATAACAAATCGTCAAACCTCAACTGAAATACTGAATAGGAGAAAATAAAATGAAAGAAGATCGTGATATTGAGAAAGGTTATTCTACCGCTGAATTTGTTGCAAAGCTTCGTCGCTTGGCCGATGCCTTAGAGAGTGGCGAGAAGTTTGAAATACAAGTTGAAAATGAAAGAATCTATGTTCCGGTTAGAGCAATATACAATATCGAACATGAGCGTAGTGGTTCTGAAGAGGAAATTGAATTCCAAATTAAATGGTCGAACTAGTGAGTGTTGCACACAACAAGCGGACAAACATTGTCCGTTTGGTTTGGCTTTAGAAAAGACACAAAAAAGGAAATTCACTTGGACATCACTTATATCAATACAACTTTTGAAGATGCGGATGATTTAGTTGATATTCGAATTGCTGCGATGAGGGAAAGCCTTGAGCGTATCGGTCGTTTCGATCCTCAGCGTGCCAGAGAGCGATTTATATCTTCTTTTGAACCAGAAAATACAAAATATATTGTTTTAGACAATTCTAAAATTGGCTTTGTGATGGTGAAGCGCCAAGATAACGAAATATCACTCGAGCACCTTTACATTAAACCAGAGCACCAAGGCAAAGGGATCGGCGCTGCAGTACTCCAGTTTGTATTTTCTGAAGCTGATTTAACGTCATTGCCAGTAACCGTTGGCGCTTTGCGTGAAAGCGCATCAAATCGTTTTTATCAGCGCCATGGTTTTGTTAAGTCGGGCGAATCCGAGTGGGATATTTATTATATTCGCCAGCTAAAAACAACACGCTAAAACAACCTACCCAATAAATAAGGTACTGCCGTTTCTACGCGCATAATGCGCTCACCTAAGTGTACCGCCTCAAAACCACACTTCTGCAGTAAATCAATTTCGTAGGGAATAAATCCGCCTTCGGGGCCAACTGCCAGTGTCAGTGAATAATCAATCTGACAAGGGCAGGGTGTTGGTGTATAGGGGTGGGCGACCAGTGCGCGGGTGTTGGCGATAATTGCGGGCAGCTCATCCTCCACAAACGGCTTAAAGCGTTTATGCAAATGCACTTCTGGTAACTGCGTATCGCAACCTTGTTCCAGCCCCAAAATCAATTGTTCGTAAATACTTTGCGCTTCCAAAAACGGCGTTTGCCAATAACTTTTTTCTACCCGATACGAATGAATTAAATGCAGCTGCTTAACACCGAGGGTGGCAATGGTTTGCAAAACACGGCGCATCATTTTCGGCCGTGGCAAACCAAGCACCAAGGTAAGTGGTAACGCACTGGGTGGAGATTGGGGTAAGTCTAGATCCAAATAAATCGCATCCATGGTAAATTCAGTAATCAACCCGCTACCCATATTGCCGTTAATCAAGCCAACCTTTAACTGGTCGCCCACTACCGCACCATGCACATTTAAGATGTGTTCACGCTGACGCGGGTTGCTAATGCATGCTCGGTTATCGGCAAGCATGTCCTGTGGGGATAATAAAATTATGTTCATAGTGGGTGCGAAATCATCGTTGCAGAGTTAAAAGTGCAGGCGCGCATTAGACCATGGCAGCCTATGCCTGCCTACTATTTTATCTGCTGCCAAGGGCGCTGCGAATTGCTCATCATCACGGCGAAAGCGGGTAAGCATGCTGCGATTGATTAAGGCTAGCTGTGTACATGGGGGTTCCGACGAAGAGATTTTTCTAAGTTTCCTGTAATGCTGTGTAATATTCTTGCGTTAACTATTTTATTACGGTGAGAAAACTTTCATTTTTTATTGGCGTATTTATCCCTAAATGCGCGCTACAGCGCTTAGTAGTAAATGCATGATATTTTCCTTTTACTAATTAGAAATTGATATTTAAGTGGGGTGGCGAGGTGATAAACATTTGCTAGCCTGATAATTAATTATTTTTTTATTTGTGATGTGCTCATAAATTGGAGCAGTCAATAATGACACTGTAGGTTTTTGAACAGATGTCGTTGGGGTCGGAGTTTTTTTATGATTCGGATGATCAGTAGTTCTATTCTTGTGTATACACCTGCAATGATTCTTCAGGTTGCAGCTGTTTATCCCGCGCAATTATTTTCTGTGTTTAAAAAAATCACATCCCGCAATTATTTTTTAGCGTTATCGATTTTTGCTGGAATTTATTCTCCCACCGTGCTGGCAAATCCTTCAGTAGACTCTGATTCTGGCGCATTTTTAGGTGCGCGGCTTGGGTATTCCTACAATCACCACTCCTGTGCAGACATGGCAGTTGTGTGCGACCGTGAGGATGCAGGCTATGGAATTTTTACCGGATATGAATTCAATAATGAATTTTCTGTTGAGTTGTCCGGCACCCAACTTGGCGATACTGCGGTTATTTATCCCAATGTAACCTTGGTCGGCGAGCTGTATACGGTTGACCTCGCGTTAAAATATACCCACGCACTGTATAAAAATATTGATGTATTTGGAAAGTTGGGAATTACTTATTGGGAAGGAAAAATAACCGGATGGGAAAATGCAACATTAAAAGATTCCGGGAAACGTCCTGCTGCTGGTGCGGGGATTCAATTCCCACTTTTTTCGCATATTGATGGCAGGGTTGAATACCAATATTTTGATCAGCTCGGTAATTATTGGATGGGTTATACCGACTCGCATTTTTTTAGTTTTTCATTAGTGTGGAAATTTTCCACAACACAAGATTATTCATCTACTTCATCGCCCTATAAACAAGGTGTTTTATTTTCGACACCGCTCGCCGTAACAACCACCCCCATCAAAGTGCCCCAAAATATTGTTAATCAGTATGTAGAAAATGTTCTAACTGAGGTTATTTCCACATTTTGAAATTTATTTACGCTAAATAAATCTGAATCGGCAGGACTACTAAGTGAAATTGTTATTGTGGTTGCCAATTATATTGAGCCTGATTTTGGCCGCGTGTGGCGGGCAGGGTGGTTACCCGTTGGATACGCCGCCGCTTGCAGCGTCACCACCAGTAGCCGCTGATACCGATAGCGACAGCATCCCAAATGCCACCGACAATTGCCCCTCATCCCCCAATACCAACCAAGCCGATATGGATAGCAACGGTATCGGCGATGCATGTGATCCCGATATTGATGGCGACAAAATACCTAACAGTGCTGATAGTTGCCCGCTAACAGCAGATATTGACGGCGATGGAATCGACGATACTTGCGATTTAATACCCGCTATCGACACCGACGGCGATGGTATAAGAAACAATCTCGACAATTGCCCAGCGCTGCATAACCCTGACCAGCATGACCTGGATGGCGATAAAATTGGCGATGGTTGTGACCCCGATACCGATGGCGATACCCACCCCGACAATCGGGATAACTGCCCACAGGTTGCCAATATCAATCAAACCGATATCGACAACGATAATGTCGGCGATGCCTGCGATAGCAACATTGACACTGATGGCGATGGCATTGACGAGGGTGTTGATAATTGCCCTCTTATCATTAATCCCGATCAAGCTGATGAAGATAATGATGGCTTGGGCGATAGCTGCGATGCCGATATCGATGGCGATAGCATCATCAACACTGCCGATAATTGCCGCCTAATTCCCAACCTGAATCAGGCCGATGCAGATGCAGATGGCATCGGTGATGCGTGTGACCAAAGTACGGTGATTGATACCGATGGCGATGGCATTGCCAGCGCAATTGATAATTGCCCCTTGGTCATCAACACAGCCCAAAGCGACTTGGATGGTGATGCGATTGGTGATGCCTGCGATACCGATATTGATGGCGACAGCCGCGAAAATCCGCTCGATAACTGCCCGCTACAAGCAAACCCCGATCAAGCTGATGGCAACAGTAATGGTGTCGGCGACGCCTGCGATACCAATACCGACAGCGATAGCGATAGTATTGATGACGGCATCGATAACTGCCCGTTGGTGGCAAATGCCAATCAAGAAAATCTCGATCACGATGGCAGCGGTGATGCCTGTGATAGCGATATCGACGGCGACACGCTTACCAACGCAAGCGACAATTGCCCATTAATTCCCAACCTCAACCAACTCGATAGTGACAGCGACGGCTTGGGCGATGCCTGTGACTCGAGCAGCGTTGTGGACACCGATAGCGATGGTGTAGCTAACCAACTCGATAATTGCCCCACGGTGTTTAACCCCCCCCAAAGTAACCTGGATGGCGATGCTACGGGCGACGCCTGCGACGCTGACCTTGATAACGACGGCGTCAGCAACCCGACGGACAATTGCCCACTAATCGCCAACCCCAATCAGACCGATGCTGATAACGACAATCTGGGCGACCTCTGCGATACCAATACCGACAGTGATGGCGACGGCGTTGATAACAGCGCTGATAATTGCCCGCTGATCGCCAATCTCAGCCAACTTGATCTGGATGGCGACGGTGTGGGTGACCTTTGTGATCTGGATAGTGACGGTGATGGCACCAGCAATCTGCTCGACAACTGCCCAACCATCCCCAATACGAATCAGGTTGATGCGGATGCGGACGGTATTGGTGATGCCTGCGATGCAAACATCTTTATTGATACCGATAGCGATGGCGTCGCTAACGCACTCGATAATTGCCCCGTGGTATTCAACCCCAATCAGCACGATCAGGATGGCGACAGCATTGGCGATGCCTGTGATGGCGATACCGATGGCGATGCGATTGCGGATTTTCTCGACAACTGCCCGCTGGCCGCCAACCCGAGCCAAGCCGATGCCGACAGCGATGGCGTGGGCGATAGCTGCGATACCAATACTGATACGGATAATGATGGCATTGATAACGCAGTCGATAATTGCCCTTGGGCGTTTAATTTGGATCAGCTCGACCAAGACAATGATCTGGTCGGCGATCTGTGTGATATGGATATTGATGGCGATACGGTCGGCAATAATATCGACAACTGCCTGTATATCCCCAACCTCGGGCAGGCAGATTTAGATGCGGATTTGCTGGGTGATGCCTGCGACAGCAATACGATTATCGATACCGATTTCGATACGCTGGCTGACACCCTGGATAACTGCCCGTTAATTTCCAACCCAACCCAGGACGATCAGGATGGCGACGGCGCCGGTGATTTGTGCGATTCCGATCGCGACAACGATTCGTTTGCCAACCATCTCGACAATTGCCCATTAATCTTTAACTCGCCGCAAATCGATCTCGACAACGACGGTTTGGGTGATATTTGCGACGCGAATATTGACCGCGATGGCGACACCATTGATGACGGGTTGGATAACTGTTTGGCGATTGCCAACCTCGATCAGCTGGATCTTGATAGCGATGGCATTGGCGATAACTGCGACCCGGATTTGGATGGCGACGGACGCCCCAACACAGCGGATAACTGCCCCTTAATCAGCAACCCAAGTCAGGCCGACCATAATATGGACGGCACCGGCAATGCCTGTGATCTTGCTTTCAGTACCGATACCGACGGCGACCTCATTGCCAATGCGTTGGATAACTGCCCGCTGGTGTACAACCCCGACCAACATGATCTTGATAACGATGCATTGGGCGATGCCTGCGATCTGGATATCGACATCGACGGCATTAACAATTCGCTGGATAACTGCCCCTATCTACACAACGCCACTCAATTGGATAGCGATGCCGATGGCATCGGCGATGCTTGCGACCAAGTTACCGTCAACGATATCGACAGTGACGCGCTAGCTAACACGCTCGACAATTGCCCGCTGGTCTATAACCCGTCTCAATTGGACGCCGATTCCGATGGCATTGGTGATGCCTGCGATGCGGATGGTGACAATGACGGCATTAACAATACGCTCGACAACTGCCCGCTGGTAGCCAACCCCACTCAGGCTGATATCAACAATAACGGAGTAGGCGATACCTGCGAGGCTAATGCCGATACCGACGGCGATGGTATAGATGATGGGTTGGATAATTGCCCCATAACGGTTAACACGAATCAATTGGATCGCGATTGGGACAGTATTGGTGATGCCTGTGACAGCGATCAGGATGGCGACGGCGTGCCCAATGCGATGGATAACTGCCGCACCGCGCCCAACCCCGACCAGCGCGATAGCAATAATAATGGGGTAGGTGATGCCTGCGAATTCCGCGCATTCTTGCGGAATATCGATAGCGATGGTGATGTCGTCATCAATATTTACGACAACTGCCCGATGGTTTACAACCCGAATCAGAGCGACATGAATTCGGATGATGAAGGCGATGCCTGCGATGTGGATATCGACAACGACTCCCTCATCAACACGCTGGATAACTGCGCGTGGGTGGTGAACCCCGATCAGGCCGACATCGATGCTGACCGCATTGGCGATGTGTGTGATAGCAATACCGACACCGATGGCGATGGCATCGATGACACCTTGGACAATTGCCCACTACTAGCCAACCAAGATCAACATGATGGCGATTGGGATTTGGTGGGCGATGTCTGCGATCCGGATATGGACTGGGATGCGGTAGCCAATGCCGCGGACAATTGCCCGCTTATCCCCAACGCCGACCAATCCGATCTGGATCTTGACGGTATTGGCGACGCCTGCGATACCAACACCAATCTGGATATCGATAGCGACAGCATCACCAATAACCTCGATAACTGCCCGCTGGTATACAACCCGGATCAGGCTAACCTCGATAGCGATTTACTCGGTGATGCCTGCGATACCGATACTGACGGCGATACAGTCATCGATGCGCTGGATAATTGCATTATCGTAGTCAACACCAACCAGTTGGATTCCGATAATGACGGCATTGGCAATAGCTGCGACTCCAGTACCGACAGCGATAGCGATGGCCTTGATGATGGCATCGACAACTGCCCATTGCTCGCCAACAGCGACCAGGCTGATTTGGATAACAACGGCGTTGGCGATCTGTGTGACAGTGATATTGACGGCGATACTATCGCCAATAATCTGGATAACTGCCCGCTAACCCCCAATCCTGACCAGTTGGACGCTGATGTCGATGGCGAAGGTGATCTTTGCGACCTGACGCCAATTAATCTCGCGCTGGATAACGACAACGACACTATTGCCAACGCGTTGGACAATTGCCCGATTGCCTACAATCCGGCGCAAAACGACATGGATGGCGACGGCATCGGCGATGTGTGTGACACCGATACCGACGGTGATGGCAGCATCGATTTGCTGGATAACTGCCCGCTAACCGCGAACGCCAACCAGCTTGATGTGGACAGTGACGGTATTGGCGATGCCTGCGATACCAGTATTGATAGCGACGGTGACAGCATTGATGATGGTTTGGATAACTGCCCGCTGGTGCCCAACCCGGCGCAACTTGATCTGGACGGCAACGGTGTTGGTGACCTGTGCGATTCCGATTTGGATGGCGACGGCGTTAATAATCCTATCGACAACTGTCTGTTAATACCCAACCCCGACCAATCCGATTTGGATGGCGATAGCATTGGTGATGCTTGCGACAGTAATACCTTTATCGATACCGACAGCGATGCCATCGCCAATAGCCTCGATAATTGCCCGCTCATCTACAACCCCGATCAGGCCGATCTGGATAGTGATGCTACTGGCGATGCCTGCGATACCGATACTGATGGCGATGGCTTCAATAACGGTTTGGATAATTGCCCGTTAATCGTAAACCTCACCCAGGGTGATGCGGATGGCGATGCTATTGGTGACGCCTGCGACACCAGTACTGATACCGATGCCGACGGAATCGATGATGGTTTGGATAACTGCCTTGCAGTCGCCAATCCAGATCAGTCCGATATCGACAACAACGGCGTAGGTGATAGTTGCGATAGCGATATTGACGGCGACGCTGTCGCTAATCTGGCCGATAACTGCCCCGTCATTCCCAACCCTAATCAGGCGGATGCGGATGCAGATGGTGTGGGCGACTTGTGCGATCCAACCCCTGTGGTTATCAACAACGACACCGATGGCGATAGCGTCGATAACCTGCTCGATAATTGCCCGCTGACCTTTAACCCGAACCAACTGGATCAGGATGGCGACGGAATAGGGGATGCGTGTGACCTTGATTCTGATGGCGACGGCGTTGCCAATCTGCTCGATAACTGCGCGAATGCCGCGAATGCCAATCAAGCCGATGGCGACAATGATGGTCTTGGCGATGTATGCGATACCAGCACCGATAGCGATGGTGATGGCGTGGATAACGGAATCGATAATTGCCCGTTAATCGCCAATGCCGAGCAGGCCGACTTGGATAACAACGGCAGCGGCGATGTGTGTGATAGCGATATCGACGGCGACGGCGTGCTCAATGGGGCGGACAATTGCCCCTTGATTCCCAACCTGGATCAGGCTGATGCCGACGGCGATGCCATCGGTAACCTGTGCGACATCCTGACCGACTCTGATGGTGATGGCATAGATAACACGTTGGATAACTGCCCGCTAATCGCCAACCCCAGCCAAATCGACTTGGACAACGATGGTATTGGCGACAGCTGTGACGGTGATATCGATGGTGATAGCGTCAACAATGGCATCGATTCCTGCCCGATGATTCCCAACGCCGATCAAATCGATCTGGATAGTGACGGTATTGGCGATGCCTGCGATGTGAATGTGTTTGTCGATACCGACAGCGATGGCATTGCCAACGCGGCCGATAATTGCCCACTCACTTTTAACCCCACCCAAACCGATCAGGATGGTGACGCGTTAGGCGATGCCTGCGACACCGATCGCGACGGCGATAGCTTTATTAATCTGCTCGATAACTGCCCGATCGATGCCAATCCGGATCAGGCCGATAGCGATAACGATGGTATCGGCAACCTGTGTGATGCCAATACTGACACCGATGGCGACAGCATTAACGATGATCTCGACAACTGCCCCTTGGTCGCCAACCTGAATCAAGACGATCAGGACAGCGACACTGTTGGCGACTTATGTGACGCAGACCGGGACGGCGATAGCTTGCTCAATGCTGCTGATAACTGCCCCTTAATCAGCAACAGCAACCAATTAGATCACGATGCCGATGGCCTTGGTGATCTCTGCGATGCCGACATTGATGGCGATACCGTCGCTAACAATGCCGACAACTGCCCACTTATTACCAATACCGATCAGACCGATGTGGATGCTGATGGCGCCGGGGATTTGTGCGATACGGATATGGACGGCGACAGCATTAATAACCTGTTGGATAACTGCCCGCTCAACAGCAATTCCAATCAAGCCGATTCCGATGGTGATGGAATAGGGGACGCCTGTGACGCTGATACCGATGGCGATGGCATCTTAAATACAGCCGATAATTGCCCTGTCATGGCCAATACCAATCAGTTGGATCTGGACGGCGATGGCATTGGCGACACCTGCGATTTGGATTTGGATGCCGACGGCGTAGGTAATCTTTTGGATAATTGCCCATTAATCGCCAACCCCGGCCAAGCCGATGCGGACGCGGATACTATTGGTGATGCCTGCGATGCCAATACCGACAGTGACGGCGATGGGTTTGATGACGGCAGCGATAATTGCCCCCTTATCAGCAATGCGGATCAGGCTGATTTGGATAGTGACGGTAGCGGCAATCTGTGCGACAGCGATGTCGATAACGATGGCGTCACCAATCCGCTGGATAACTGCGCGCTCACTGCCAATGCAGACCAAGCAGATCAGGATGGTGACACCATCGGCAACTTGTGTGACAGCGATATTGATGGCGACACCGTTAGGAATGGTTCGGATAACTGCCCGTTAATTGCTAATGTGACGCAGCTGGATATGGACGGAGACAGCCTCGGTGATGACTGCGACAGCGATCTCGACGGCGACAGTGTCAGCAATTTATTGGATAACTGCCCCTTACTGCCCAACAGTAATCAACTCGACAGCGACAACGATGGCTTGGGCGACACCTGCGATACCGATTCAGACGGCGACACTATCCCCAACGCGGCCGACAACTGCCCGAATAATACCAATCCCAATCAGTCTGATCTTGATCTTGATGGCATAGGTGATGCCTGCGACAGCAATACCGATACCGACGGCGACAGCCTGGATAACGCCAGCGATAATTGCCCATTAATCGCTAACCCCACCCAAATTGACTTGGACAGTGACGGTATTGGCGATGCCTGCGATGCTGACGTTGATGGCGACGGCATTGCCGGTGTTATTGACAATTGCCCGGTTATCGCTAACGCCAACCAAAACGACCTCGATAACGATGGCACGGGTGACGCCTGCGATAGTGATACCGATGGCGACACTATTGGCAATGCGTTGGATAACTGCCCATTACTGCCCAACGCGGCACAGATCGATCTCGATGGTGATGGAATTGGTGACGTGTGCGATACCGATATCGATGGTGATGCGGTTCTTGACTTGCTCGACAACTGTCCAATAACTGCCAACCCCACTCAAGTGGATACCGATCACGATGGTATCGGCGATGCCTGTGATGCCAATACCGACAGCGATGCTGATGGTATAGATGACGGCAGTGATAACTGCCCATTACTTGCCAATCCAACCCAAACCGATCTTGAAGGCGATGGAATTGGCGATGCGTGCGACACAGATCTTGACGACGATGGCAGCCTCAATGGCGCCGATAATTGCCCGGTCATTGCCAATCCCAACCAGTTTGATACCGATGCTGACGGCATTGGCGACGTGTGTGATTTGCTCACTGACAGTGACGCTGATGGCATCGCCAACCAGCTCGATAACTGCCCAGTGGTGAGCAATGTCAGTCAGGTCGATTTGGACGCTGATGGCATCGGCGATGCCTGCGACACCGACCGCGATGGCGATGGGGTGAATGACGCGAGCGATAATTGCCCGTTAATTGTCAACCCCACCCAAACTGATTTGGATGGCGACGGTGTAGGCAACGCCTGCGATACCGATGCCGATGGCGACACAATTACCGATGCTGCTGATAACTGCCCATTAATCGCGAATGTCAGCCAGCAGAATCAGGACGGCGACGGCCTGGGCGATGCCTGCGATACTGATTTGGATGGTGATACCATCGCCAATAATCTCGATAACTGCCCAAACACCGTAAACCTGAGCCAGCTGGATCAGGATAATGATGGTGTGGGTGACGCCTGCGATAGCGACCGCGATGGCGATACTGTTGCCGATGCTGGCGACAATTGCCCGGTCACACCCAACACCAATCAGTCAGACTTGGATGGTGATGGCCTTGGCGATGTGTGCGACCCCTATACCTACCTCGATACCGATGGCGACGGTGTACAAGATGGTGCGGATAATTGCCCGATTACCGCCAACCTCGACCAGCTCGATCAAGACACCGACGGCGCAGGTGATGCGTGCGATAACGATGCAGACGGCGATACGATTGCGAACAGCGCCGATAACTGCCCCGTCATTCCCAACCTCGATCAAGCGGATACCGATGGTGATGGTATCGGCAATGTCTGTGATGCCAATACCGATAGCGATGCCGATAGCATTCGCGATGACCTCGATAATTGCCCGCTGGTCGCCAACCTGAATCAAGCGAATCAGGATGGCGATGCCTTTGGCGATCTGTGTGATACCGATATCGATGGTGATGGTGCCATTAACGGGGCCGATAATTGCTCATTGATTAGCAACGCCAACCAATTGGATCGCGATATAGATGGGGTAGGCGACCTGTGTGATAACGATCTGGATGGCGATACTGTCGCCAACAATCTGGATAACTGCCCACTCAATGCGAATGCCGATCAAGCGGATCTCAATGGCAACGGAATGGGTGATGTATGCGACGCGGACATTGACGGCGACGGGATCAATAATCTGATCGATAACTGCCCCTTACTCGTTAACGCCGATCAAGCCGATTTGGATGGCGGAGGCGGAGGCGATGCGTGTGATGTGGACATGGATGGCGACGGCGTGGATAACAACCTCGACAATTGCCCGCTGATGGCGAACACCAATCAACTGGATTTGGACGCCGATTTGGCGGGTGATACCTGCGATGCCGATCTTGACGCCGATGGTATCGACAACGATTTGGACAATTGCCCCATCACCGCCAACCCCAATCAAATAGACGGCGACGGCGACGGCATCGGTAATGCCTGCGATGCGAATACCGACAGTGATGGCGATGGGATCGACGATGGCGGCGACAATTGCCCGGCAATTATCAACGCAGACCAAGGCGATTTGGACGGCGACGGCAGCGGCAACTTATGTGACCCTGATATGGATAACGATGGTGTTGCCAATGGTTTGGACAATTGCCCATTGACCGTGAATGCTAACCAAACCGATCAGGATGCCGACGCAATTGGCGACGTGTGCGATAGCGATCTGGACGGCGATACCATAAGTAATTCGCTGGATAATTGCCCATCAATCGCCAATTTCGCGCAGGCCAATCTCGACGGCGATGCCATGGGCAATGATTGCGACAACGATATCGATGGCGACAGTGTCGATAATCCGTTGGACAACTGCCCGCTGCTCTCCAACATCAACCAAGCCGATATTGATGCTGATGGTATTGGCGATGGCTGCGATAGCGATATAGATGGCGACACGATTTCCAACGCGGCCGACAATTGCCCGCTCGCCGCTAACCTGAATCAATCAGATTTGGATTTTGATGGCGTCGGCGATGTGTGTGATAGCAATACCGATACGGATGGCGACGGCTTGGATAACGCGAGTGATAACTGCCCCTTTAACGCCAATCCCACTCAGGTTGACCTCGACCTTGATGGCACTGGCGATGCGTGTGACAGCGATACCGATGGTGACGGCATAGCGACCCTGCTCGACAATTGCCCGATAATCGCCAACGCCAACCAAAATGATTTGGATCACGACGGCAGCGGCGATGCCTGCGATAGCGACACCGACGGCGACAGTATTGGCAACGCAGTGGATAACTGCCCGCTCATGCCTAATGCCGGGCAGGGGGATTTGGATAGCGATGGTATTGGTGATGTGTGCGATACCGATGTGGACGGCGACGGCATATTGGATACCAGTGATAACTGCCCATTGCTCGCCAATCCAACCCAAGCCGATACCGATCTCGATGGCATCGGCAATGTGTGCGATGCCAATACCGACAGCGATGGTGATGGCATCGATGACGGAAGCGATAATTGCCCGGCTATCGCTAACCCAACCCAGGTCGATCTTGATGGTGACGGCAGTGGCAACGCTTGCGATACAGACATTGATGGTGATGGCGCACTTAATGGTGCCGACAATTGCCCATCGCTCGCCAATCCGAATCAACTGGATACCGACAGTGATGGCTTGGGCGATGTGTGTGATCCACTGACAGATAGCGATGGTGATGGTATAGCCAATAGCCTCGACAACTGCCCATTGGTGTCCAATGCCAATCAAGTCAATATGGATGGCGATGCCTTCGGCGATGTGTGCGATAGCGACCGTGATGGCGATGGCATTGCCAACGTTACCGATAACTGCCCACTAGTGGTCAACCCGACCCAAGTCGATTTGGATGCAGATGGGGTGGGTGATGTGTGTGATAACGACCGCGATGGAGACGGTGTGGGCGATGGCATAGACAACTGCCCATCTGTTGCTAATACCAATCAGCTCAATACCGATGGGGACAGCTTTGGTAATGTCTGTGATAGCGATATCGATGGTGATGGCGTGCTTAATGGTGTGGATAACTGCCCCAATGTCGCCAACCTCGCCCAAGGTGATATCGATGGTGACGGCATTGGCGATAGCTGCGACTCAACCGAAAATATTGCCTGTGGCCCCACCGCATTATTCAAACCAATCAATCAGGCCGACGTTACTATTTCATCGGGATGGAGAGGGACTCTGTGCGTTGGTTGCGGTGTGTTATCGCCTAACAATATTATCGATTCCAGCCTTACCAGTGCCGGCACCCTTGTAACCTTGGTCGGGACTGGAGCAGAAGTTTATGCGCGCGCAACCCATGGGCCTGCGACAACCTACACAGGAAATAAACGCGTAGGGATTATAGTGTCGGTGCCTGTTGGGTTATTGGATTTATCGCTTGCGGCGAAAATCAGGATCACCACACTTAACAATGGCATCCAACAGCAAACGTTTGGGTTAGGCAGTGCAGTCAGTTTGAGTCTCTTATCTGTATTTGGGGATGCGACCAAATATTTATTGCTAGCGAATACCACCAATGATTTTGACGCAGTAGAAATAAGCCAGGGCGCCGTGGTTGGTGCACTTAACTCGCTCGATGTATACGCCATGTGCGTGGCGCCACCACCGTTATAGGTGGTGGAGATTGTTAAATTTTTAATGTGTCAGCAGGGCTGCGGATATTTATAAAATGCTTGCCTATAACGTGGGTGTAAATTTGAGTTGTCTTAACGTCATTGTGGCCAAGTAACTCTTGCAGATTGCGAATATCACATCCAGCCTGCAATAAATGCGTAGCAAATGAATGCCTGAATGTATGGCAACTTACGCGCTTTTGATCGATCCCCGCTAACGCAACCGCTTTTTTCAACGATTTACGAATCACTGAATCGTGAAGATGGTGCCGACAATGAATGCCGGTTAATGGGTGGGAGCTAAATCCAGCGGAGGGAAATATAAACATCCAAGCAGGTGATTTATAAGCATTCGGAAATTTCACGCCTAATTGATGCGGTAGCGACGGACCAATGCCTAATTTGTTATCTCCTTTTTGAAGATTCACGGCATTGGCAATTTCAATTTTTAGCTGAGGCACAACTGACAAAGCAACCTTTTGTGTATTCACCGCAACGTTCCTGCTGACTGCAAGCCAGGTTAAAAACTGCTTGACCTCCTGCGCTCCCATCTCCGATGGGTGGCGCTTCTTATGAAACAAAATAAATTTTTTAATCCAGAACAAATAGGATTTTTCCGTGCGCAAACTATACCCTCGCAAGCGCACCTCACCCCGAATCATTTCCATAAATGGGCTGGTTGAAGACGTCATAGTTCCCTCTGAAATTCAATTATCCCGATTGTATATATATACAGTATATTGAAATGGAAAACAATATCGTGCTCATTTTGGTTCTTTACAGTGCACAAAAATACTTTCGTTTATAAAATTATTTCACTATAGTCAAATACTTAGCGAGGGCAGTGGAATGATATTGCGCATCTGTCCGGGCAGATAACATGCATGCCTGGTTTCCTTTGCCATAAAAAGTAAGTGCAGGCCAAGAAGCACAAGAAAATCAATTCGTTAATAGGCGTTCCTAAAAAATCACTTAGGAAAGATAACGCGCATGCGCGATATACAAATGTTGAGTCCACATAAGCAAAACAAAATCGAACTCATCATTACTGTATTTAAATACAGTATATGGTGCTTCTCGATAATTACAAGAAAATCTAAAAGGAAATTTGACGAGTTTGACTTTTCAACTTACTGTTCTTAAGTGGGTGCGCAGATGAACTCGTTCATTCA